>OCSF01000168.1_pt1 | contig 7146 bp, 6 predicted proteins | sample 1502821 | NCBI WGS metagenome assembly OCSF01 (sample SAMN03418285, study PRJEB22391) | human gut metagenome | biome: human-gut; feature: organic feature; material: feces | host: Homo sapiens | place: Italy | collected 2013-04 | reverse complement strand
GCTACGTGTTGCAGTTGATAAAGCAATCTGGACTTCCATCAACTATGAGGAATTTCTACAAAAAATGCAGTTAGCCGGATACGAAATCCGCCAAGGAAAGCACCTATCCTTCCGTGCGCCTGAACAGAAAAACTTCACTTATATGAAATCTCTCGGAAGCTATTATTCAGAAGAAAATGTTCGCATTCGCCTGGCTAAAAATCGTAACAAAGTGAAAACTCCGAAGCATCTGTCCAGAGAAGCTCGCCTGTATATCAATATTTCCACTTATGTTACGACCGGCAATCGAGAAGGATTTGAACGATGGGCAAAGCTCAATAATCTGAAAGAGGCAGCCCGCACCTTTAACTATCTTTCCGAAAATAACCTGTTGAATTATGAGGATTTCAAGCAGCATGTATCTGACATTGAAGTTTCTGTGAAAGTTGCCGACCAAAAAATAGCACAAATCAACAGTGAGCTGAGCACACAGAAAGTCATTCAAAAGCACTGTGATTCTTATCGGCTCTGCCGAAAAGTGATTGAAGATTGCAAATCTGCTAAAAATCCAAAAGCTTACCGTACCAAGCATCAGGCAGAATACCAGCTACACGATTCACTAAAAAAAGAGCTTCAGGATCTCGGCGTTACCAAAATCCCAAGCTCTAATAAAATCCAGAAGCAGATTGAAAATCTTGAATCTGAACAGGCTGCTACCGTCCGAGAAAAACAGGAGCTGCAGAAAAAGCAAAAGACACTTGATATCATTCGGCAGAATTTCACATCACTGCTTAATGCTCCAGAGATGCAAGTTCCCGTATCAGGAAAAGAGCTAGCTCTTTAAAAAGAAGAGGTACCTACTTAACGGTGCCTCTTCCTTTCCATCTAATCTATTCTTGCGCTACCCTATCACACTCGCACCCAAAAGTAGTCCACGCATACTTATTTCAATCAAAAAAGAAAAAGAGCATATGAATTTGATTGATTCCATACACTCTATATTTATAATCTTCATACTTATTTTGCCATTTCAAAAAAACCGATAATTCCTATTCATACATCTTTCTTCATAGGCGACCACAGCGTATGTAATTTCAGTTTGTACATCTGACTGTCATTTTCCACTGTTGCTTTTATCTGCACAGAAATTTCTTTATTTTTCACAGATGTATGAAACCAGATAAGGAGAAAACGTAAATTGTGTTAATGATAGCAGACATGAGTATGGAGTGAATATCTTATTTGGAGGAAAAACAAATGGTACAATCAATCTTTGAGGAAATGGGCGGCAGATACGAACGGCAAGGCGAATACATTTTACCCTGCCTTACCATACCACCCGAAAAGGAACAGTCGATAGACTTATTCGGACGGCGGCACTTGGACTATCTGCGGGAGTACCGCAAAATTACATACACCAATCTTCTCACAAGCGGCAGGCTCAATGCTTACCTTGCCGACATTGACAGACAGGCACAGGAACACTTTGAACGGCTCATAGAGGGCATGAAGCAAGCACAGGGCATAACGGAATGCCTAAAGGAAGAAAACGCCTTAGAATGGACTGGAAGAACGAATAACATAAGGGCTTGTGCGAGGGAGATTGTGGAAAAGGAAATTATTTTTGCATAAACAGATGATTAGTGGCAGGGGGAAATCCTGCCGCTTTTTCTGCTTTAGTTTGTCAGCTTGACAAATAAAGGGTTAAGGAATATAATTAGATTCAGTATTATACAAGGAGTTAATAAATATGCGGCAAGGTATTCTTAAATAAACTGTCAATTTGATAGTGGGAACAAAAAGTAGCAGTCCCGTTTCACTTTTAATATGGGGCTTAGTTTTTTGTACCCAGTTTAAGAATACTTTTATCATGTAATTTTATATGCCCGAAAACATATAAGTGTTTTGGGGCTATTGGAGTTATTTACCCAGTGATAGGAGTATTTATCACTGGGTATTTTTATGCCCTTTTTTGGGTGTTGATAGGAGGAAAATCACATGAAAATAATTAACTTAGGCATTCTGGCTCACGTTGACGCAGGAAAGACAACATTAACGGAGAGTTTATTGTATACCAGTGGTGCAATTGCAGAACCAGGGAGCGTAGATAAAGGCACAACAAGGACAGATACAATGAATTTGGAGCGTCAAAGGGGAATCACTATCCAGACAGCAGTGACATCTTTTCAGTGGGAGGATGTAAAAGTCAACATTATAGATACGCCAGGCCATATGGATTTTTTGGCGGAAGTATACCGTTCTTTATCCGTATTAGACGGAGCAGTATTATTAGTTTCTGCAAAGGATGGCATACAGGCACAGACCCGTATACTGTTTCATGCACTACAGACAATGAAGATTCCGACAATTTTTTTCATCAATAAAATTGACCAAGAGGGGATTGATTTGCCAATGGTATATCAAGAAATGAAAGCAAAGCTTTCTTCGGAAATTATAGTGAAGCAAAAGGTTGGGCAGCATCCTCATATAAATGTAACGGACAATGACGATATGGAACAGTGGGATGCGGTAATTATGGGAAACGATGAACTATTAGAGAAATATATGTCAGGGAAACCGTTTAAAATGTCAGAACTGGAACAGGAAGAAAACAGGAGATTCCAAAACGGAACGTTATTTCCCGTTTATCACGGAAGCGCTAAAAACAATCTGGGGATTCGGCAGCTTATAGAAGTGATTGCCAGTAAGTTTTATTCATCAACGCCTGAAGGTCAATCTGAACTATGCGGGCAGGTTTTTAAGATTGAATATTCAGAGAAAAGGCGGCGTTTTGTTTATGTGCGTATATATAGCGGAACATTGCATTTGAGGGATGTTATTAAAATATCTGAAAAAGAGAAAATAAAAATCACAGAGATGTGTGTTCCGACAAACGGTGAATTATGTTCATCCGATACAGCCTGCTCTGGTGATATTGTAATTTTACCAAATGATGTTTTGCAGCTAAACAGTATTTTGGGGAACGAAATGCTGTTGCCGCAGAGAACATTTATTGAAAATCCTCTCCCTATGCTCCAAACAACGATTGCAGCAAAGAAATCTGAACAGCGGGAAATATTGCTTGGGGCACTTACAGAAATTTCAGATGGCGACCCTCTTTTAAAATATTATGTGGATACTACAACGCATGAGATTATACTTTCTTTTTTGGGGAAAGTGCAGATGGAAGTCATTTGTGCCATCCTTGAGGAAAAATATCATGTGGAGGCAGAAATAAAAGAGCCTACTGTTATATATATGGAAAGACCGCTTAGAAAAGCAGAATATACCATCCACATAGAAGTCCCGCCAAATCCTTTCTGGGCTTCTGTCGGGTTGTCCATAGAGCCGCTCCCTATTGGAAGTGGAGTGCAGTATGAAAGCAGAGTTTCACTTGGATATTTAAACCAATCGTTCCAAAATGCGGTTATGGAGGGGGTTCTTTATGGCTGCGAGCAGGGGCTGTATGGATGGAAAGTGACAGACTGTAAAATCTGTTTTGAATATGGATTGTATTATAGTCCTGTAAGTACCCCCGCAGACTTTCGGCTGCTTTCCCCTATCGTATTGGAGCAGGCTTTAAAAAAAGCAGGGACAGAACTATTAGAGCCATATCTCCACTTTGAAATTTATGCACCGCAGGAATATCTCTCACGGGCGTATCATGATGCTCCAAGGTATTGTGCAGATATTGTAAGTACTCAGATAAAGAATGACGAGGTCATTCTGAAAGGAGAAATCCCTGCTAGATGTATTCAAGAATACAGGAACGATTTAACTTATTTCACAAATGGGCAGGGAGTCTGCTTGACAGAGTTAAAAGGATACCAGCCAGCTACTGGTAAACTTATTTGCCAACCCCGCCGCCCGAATAGCCGTATAGATAAGGTTCGGCATATGTTCCACAAGTTAGCCTAACAGCTTGCATAAGTCGTATAAAATGAGATTTGAAAGGATTAGAAGCTAATTATGATGAAATGCGAATGGATATTATGTCCTGTTTGTGGGAGCAAAACCCGTAATAAAATTAGGAAGGACACTGTTTTGAAGAATTATCCCCTTTATTGTCCAAAATGCAGACAAGAAAGATTGATTAAAGTTGACAACTTGAAGATAACTGTCATCAAAGAGCCAGACGCTTAAGACGCAGAGCCGATGAAATTGTGGAACAATTCACGAATCATCGGCTCTTTTTGTTTCGTATTTGAAAGAACAAACTCACCAAATAAAAAAAACGATATTCGGGTGGGTTATTTTGTTATACCCTAAATTACCCTCTGAATTTGTTTTTAAATTTGGAGGGTTTTTATGTTCCTTTTTTCGGGCGGTTGCCCATCTGCTTATATAAAGCAAAGTTTATTTATACATAGCACATCAGGGAATGGCGGGAAGCCAGTTAAAAAAATCCCTGCCAGTGCAACGGTACTTCCCACCATGAAGGTAGAAGTACAATCTCCATACAACAGAATTAGTATTTCCCATAACCGTAAAGGTCACAAAGCCTTTGCGGTTTTTCTTTTGTCGTTTTTGGTTGGAAAGTGCCGCAGGACTATTATTGGTGTTAAGTGTCGTTCGCCGCCTTTCAATCTGGATTTTTATGTTTTCAAAGATTCAGATTGATTGGAGGAAAAAAGAATGGCATATAACAACGGACGTGAGGACAGGAAGTGGCGTATCTGGAAAGAAGCCGAGGAAAAAGTGTTGCGGGAACATGGAGTTGATGAAGCTACCATCGAACAAATCCGTATTGACGACAGGGCAGACTTTAATTCCAACAGGCGGTTTTACCATTGGACAAGCGATTTCGGGGAATACCTTGAGGGAATGGCAGACAGGGAACAGTCAGCCGAAGTAAAGACCGTTGAAGATTTACTGGATGAAATCGAAGATGAAAATCTGTATCAGGCATTACTTACGGTGGACAGGCGTACACTGCAAATCGTTCTGCTGAAAATGAAAGGGTATTCCACAAAAGAGATTGCCCCGCTTGTGCATTTAACGACGGGTGCTATCTATGCACGGTTAGACCATCTTAGAAAAAAGTTGCGGAAGATTTTATAGTCATCTAATACAGCATGCTTTCTTATGGGCTATTGGGTGGGGGATAAAATTCTCCCACCCAATTTTAGAATAAGTGAATAAAATCCCTGTCCATAGAGAATACTAAAAAGTTTGTGCAAAATCTTGACAGCCATATTGCCGCTATGGTATTCTGAAATACCAATGGGGAAATTGGAAGATTGAAAATTAAATAAGCACATAGATATAAGATTGAAATGTCAGCCAATCGGCAAGGCTGACATGGGTTTTGAATTTCAAAGCCGCTACATAGCATTGCGAATCAGAGCGGGAGGGAATCCTCTTGTCGTTCGTGATGCAGTGTGGCGGCTTTTTCATTTATCCAAAAGTCAAAGGCAATAAAATCCAGAACGGAGGTGGAAAGGACATAGGATTTCCTTTTCGGAGGGTAAAGGCAGGCATTAAGAAAGCCGTTACACAGAAAAATGCTCTGCGGAGTTGTCCACAGAGATAGCGAGCATCGGATTGTGTCAGCCACAATCCAATCCACACCCTAAAGGCGTGTGGACTAACTTAGGGGACAACCCCTAGCTACCCCGATAAAAGGAAAAATAAAACTGGAGGATTAAGAAAAATGAGTAGAGAAAAATCAGAAAAAGTATGCATTACTTTTAGATTGAGCGAAGAAGAACATGAAAAATTAAAGCAGTATTCATCCGCCTGCGGTCTGTCCACCGCAGAATTTATGCGTCAGTTATGCAGGGGAAACGCACCGCAGCCACAGCCAGAGAAAGAATTTTGGGAACTATTAGGCACGCTTTACGAAGTACACGTAGCCTTTAAAAAGTGTATCCCCTACGCCCCTTCCGCTGATGAAATATGCAGGGAGATTGAGGATTTTATCTTGGAACTGCAACGGAATTATACCCTCCCACAGCAGTTTGACATGGAAAAATTGACGGAACAGGGGGCAGTCTGATATGGCGGCAACGAGCCTCTGGCACATCGAAGGACGGTTGAAAGACTTAATTTCTTATGTGGAAAACCCAGAAAAGACCGTGCCGAATAAGGAGATGCAGGACTTCTTTGACGTGTTCTCCTATGTGAAGAATCCACAGAAAACGGACAATGGAGAGTTTGTTTCCGCCATCAACTGTTTAAAAGAAACAGCGTTACAGCAGATGATTCTAACGAAAAAGCAGTACCAGAAGACAGGCGGGTATATCGCTTGGCACGGCTACCAGAGCTTCAAGCCAGACGAAGTAACGCCCGAACAATGCCACGAAATCGGCTTAAAACTTGCGAGGGAAATGTGGGGCGACAAGTACCAGATAATCGTTGTCACCCACCTTGACAGGGGGCATCTCCACAATCACTTCTGCTTCAACTCTGTTTCCTATCTGGATGGGAGCAAATATAATTACTCAAAATCGGAGCAGAAACGGCTAAGGGAAACGTCAGACCGCTTGTGCAGAGAGTACGGATTATCGGTGATTGAGAACCCGAAGAAAGCACCGTCAAGACCGCTGTATCTGGATGAAAAGAGCGGCAAGCCGACACGCTACAACGTCTATCTGGAAGATTTAGCGGAGGCAATCAGCGGCAGTCGGGATATTCCGCACATGATGAAGTATCTAATCGACAAAGGCTACGAGGTTGATTTTTCGGGCGGGCATTGGAAAATGAAGCTGCCGCAGTATAAGCATTTCACAAGATTAGATACGCTTGATGAACGCTTAACGCCCGATTTTATCCGTTCACATTTAGGCACAAGGGCAAGATATGGGAACTACAAAGCAAAGATTTCCTACTCTCCCCATATGCCCGAAGAATATAAAAAGGCTTGGAAACCGCACCAGAAAACAAGGGGAATCTTAGCGTTGTATTACTATTGGTGCTATCAGTTGGGGATATTTCCCAAAGGCACGGACTACAAGCCGACAAGCCCGCTTATGAAAGAGGAGCTTCGGAAACTGGATGAGATTACCACACAGGTACGCTATATGTCGGAGCATAACATCTCCACCCTCTCCGATTTGCACGCCGACAGGGAGAAGAACCAGACGGAAATGGACAGGCTTACCAACTATCGGCGGCATTTGCAGAATAAGTAAAATTTCCGTAAGTTCCTGTTCTGTCAGTCTGCTC
>OCSF01000165.1_pt1 | contig 7246 bp, 7 predicted proteins | sample 1502821 | NCBI WGS metagenome assembly OCSF01 (sample SAMN03418285, study PRJEB22391) | human gut metagenome | biome: human-gut; feature: organic feature; material: feces | host: Homo sapiens | place: Italy | collected 2013-04 | reverse complement strand
ACTAAAAAACACAGCCTGTTCCCGTGAAGGATAGAACTTGTTCCTCCTATCCATCCGACAGTATATGCGACGATTGTATAAATAACACAGCCTGTTCCCATGTGGATAATTACTTTAAATGGCGTTGGAAGATTGTCTTTTTGATAAATCATGGCCGGAAGTCCAAAACCCAGACCTACAATTATGCACCCGATAACCATTTTTGAAAATTGGTAATTATCTAAACTGAAATTACCGTCATAGGCGATGTCAAATACCATTCCTGTAATGCAGAAAATGGTTAATGCTATACCAATGCTGGTTATAGTGTTTTTAATCAAATTTTTCATAGTTTCTCTCATTTTTGTCCTCCTATAATCCTAGATATTTTTTAAACTTAGACAGATATTTTCTTGATACGTAATCCTTACATCCGTTTTTTAGTTTCAAAAGAAGAGTGCCGCTAAAACCAGCCTCGACATTGCTCATATAAGACAGATTGATCAAAGTTGATTTAGAAATTTGCATAAATCCGGCACCAAGCTGCTGTTGCATTTCGTACAGTCTTTTTCGGGAACGGTAGCGGTGTTCTTTGCCATAAATAATAGTATCCTTGTTTTCTACCCTTACCATGTATATTTCTTTTGGCTGTAAAATGACAATATCATTTTCATTTTGTAAAGCTGTAATGGGGCTTTCATTTGAACCGAATATATCAAGGGTACGCTGGATGCTGTCAGTGATTTTATCTGCATATATGATGGCATATGGTTCGCTGTATTCAGGGGAAAGTTCTATACTTACCTTCATGTAAAATCCTCCTTCCTTTTTGGTGAGTTAATCATACAATATTTCATATATAATGTCTCGCATTTGGATGTAAGTGGCGAAAAAACATGTGTAAGATGTGTTAAAGAGTATACAAAAGTATGCGGATTAAAATATCAGGATGGAAATCCTGAAATGCTTATGTCTTGAAAAAGATAAATTAAACAACACCGGAAATGAACTGCTAATTGATTACGCTTGCGGATGGGCGATATCGGAGGATTATAAGGAGAGTACATTACAAATAACAAATATTATTTGATAGGGCTGATTCCTATATGTATGAAAATAAACAGTTATGTAAGAAGCAAAATCAATGAGTAAAAGCAGATACCATAATTACCGCTGATGCAGTATACTTATCCTTACCGGTCCGTTATTGTGCTTTATCAGGTGTCTGTATATCACAATCACTGCGATTATGAAGCAGCCAATCTGGATTGAGGCTGTTTTTATAGTCAAAAGGACATTGAATGCAAAAAAACCAAATGTCAGAATAGATCTGAGCGAATGTGGATTTATTATTACCACAACTGAAAAGAATATAAAGAAAAATGCTAGATAGACAGCCGGATGCAATTCCGGAAACAGGCCCAAAAGGACTCCGAAGGAGGCGGTAATAGCTTTACCGCCTTTTTGTTTTTGTAAAAAAGGAAATGCATGTCCAAAGACAGGTGCAACTAAAACAGGTACAAACAGAAGTGAGTTTATATCTAAGCATTTCTGACCAAGATACACCGGGATAAATCCTTTTGCAAGCTCACATATGAGTGATAGTATTCCGCATAAAAAGCCACCATACATAAATGCGTTGCTCACACCCGGATTGTGGTCATCGGGAAGTGTGCAGATATCAATGTTTTTTAATAGTTTTGGTATCCAGTAAGCAAAGAGAGTGCTTCCGAGTACGAAGCCTAAGAGTGTAAATAAAAAATATGGCATGATAATTTCCTTATAGTTTTATAGTTACATGGTTTTATAGTCAGTCAGTTGTATCAGTGTGAGTCAGTTCTTCAAGCAGACCAACAATCTGTATGGCAGCATATGGCTTTCGCTCACGGCGCTGTGCACGTATCATTTCTGCATTTAGTTCTTTATTTTCTATCATTATTTTCCCAAGCTCAACCTGCTTTGACAGACGCTTTGATGAGACAGACAGATGACGTTTTTTGAAAAATGCAACATTTGCCGCCTCACATCCGGGGATTGGAGCAGTGTGTACAATCGGTATATTTTTTACCAGTGCCTCAGTTGATGTGAGGCCGCCGGGCTTTGTATAGATTACATCACAGGCATCCATGAAAAGTGAAACCTGATTGGTGTAGCCTATTACGTGTACACGTTTGTTGAACTTAAACTCATTTTGCAGTATGCGTTTTATTTTAGTATTGTTGCCGCAAATGATTACAATATGCTCATTATTATGGCATCTTATTGCAAGCTCTGCGGCAAAGACAGCAAGCTTGCCAAAACCCATGCTGCCACTCATCACAAGAAAGATAGGCACATCGGATGGCAGATGTAATATTGTTCTTGCAGCAGCTTTAGCAGTCCTTGTACAGAAGGCCTGTCGTACCGGGATGCCTAATGGCAGCAGTTTGTTTTCAGGGATACCACGTTTTGCAAATTCATCGGTCAGATCATCGTGTGGAATAACATAATAATCCATATTTGTCTCTTCCCAGAATGGGATACAGGTGTAGTCGGTTCCCACAGCGACGGCAGGGATATGAAGCAGATTTTTTTGCTTCATGCAGCTCAGGGTCTCAGCAGGGTACAGATGAGGTGTGACGACAGCATCAAAGCCATTTGATTCAATGTATGCTGATAGCTTTTTACAAAGCAGGGCATTGGCAAAATAGACAGGGGATTTACGTTTATCACTCGATATCAGCATGCCAACCTTATAGAGTAGTCCGAAGAAAAACGGAATATGCTTTACAATGCCTATATATGCTCCTGATACTGCGTGCGATGTTCCTTTACCCGATAAGAGAAACATATCTATCATTGTCACAGAATGTCCTTTATGCTCTGCCGCTTCTTTTATAGCTTTACCGGCACTGTTGTGTCCCTCGCCGGTGTCACAGGATAAAATAAGAATTTTCAAACCGTTTAATTCCTTCCTAAATAAAATATGCGATAAGTGTACCATAATTTTTTAAAATAATCTACAGTGCAATAAAAGGTTGACATATCTCAGTTCAAAGCTTATTGTGGTAGCTGGAATGTACAAAATAGTATAATTATAAACTACATATTACGGATGTGATGGAGGCTTAATTTGAGATGGAAAATTTAATGTTTTGTCTAAATGCCACAGGACCTATTTTTCTGATGATGGTGTTTGGACTTTTTCTTCGCAAAGTGGGAATACTGGATGAAGATTTTGCGAACAGGATGAATAAGTTTGTGTTTAAGATTCCTTTACCTTTTTTATTGTTTGGTGATCTTGCCGCAGTTGATTTTTCAAAGGTGTGGAATATTAGGTTTATAGTATTCTGCTTTGTTGTTACATTGATAAGCATCACAATCTCAACACTCATATCATGTCTGTGGAGGGATAAATCTATACGGGGCGAGTTTATACAGGCCTCATACAGAAGTAGTGCGGCACTGCTTGGAATTGCCTTTATCCAGAATATTTATGGAAACGCAGGCATGGCACCTGTCATGATTATAGGAAGCGTACCGCTTTACAACGTGATGGCTGTTATAGTGCTTTCATTTTTTAAGCCGGGGCAAAACGGCATAGACAGGGCAGTACTCAAAAAGACATTTAAGGGAATAGTGACCAATCCTATTATTTTAGGAATTGTTGCAGGTCTTCTGTGGTCAGCTATAGGTCTGCCGTTTGCGGGAATACCGGCAAAGGCTGTGACGAGCATTGGCAATATGGCAACGCCTATGGGACTTATGGCCATGGGTGCCACCTTTGATTTGAAAAAAGCATCAGCAAAGGCGAAGCCTGCATTTGCAGCCACATTTATCAAGCTTGTAGGCTTTGTGGCAGTATTTCTTCCTATTGCGGTAGCCTTCGGGTTCAGGGACAGTGAGCTTATTGCAATTCTTGTGATGCTTGGCTCAGCTACTACAGTAAGCTGCTTTGTCATGGCAAGGAACATGGGGCATGAGGGCGTTATCTCATCGACCACGATAATGCTCACGACACTGCTCAGTGCGTTTACGCTGACACTCTGGCTTTATATAATTAAAAGTCTGGGGCTTGTATAAAATGGAAGAACATAACTGTTGATTTGGTGGATAATTCCTCTTTACTTTAGCGTGATAATTTGCTAATATGTTAAAAGGTTGTAGTTATTGGATGATTTTGAATAATTACAATGATTATTTAACATATGGAGGAAATGAGCATGAGAAGAGGATTAGCACTTCTTTTGACAGCAACTTTAGCACTTTCAATGACTGCCTGTGGTGGCAGCAAGGGTGCAGGAACACAAAAAAGCGAAAAGGGCGACGGCATGACCTACGCAGTTGAGGCAGGCTCAGCAGGAGAGGCTGTGGCAAAGGAAAAGGGCTTTAATTACAATTCGGTTTCATCACAGGCTGATGCGCTTATGGAGGTTAAATCAGGTACATCTGATGCGGCAATCATAGACCTTTTAATGGCAGGAGCCATGATTGGAGAGGGCACAAGCTACCCTGATTTAGTACATACAACAGAGCTTACCTCAGAGAAGTATGGTGTCGGATGCCGTAAGGGTTCTGATCTTGCTTCATATATCAACAGTGTATTCGCAGAAGCATATGCTGATGGCAGCGCGCAGGAGATTGCAAAGAAATACGGAGTACAGGATTCACTCCTTGAGCAGGAGCCTTACGAGTTCAAGCAGTCTGACAGCGACAGTGATGTGGATTATATCAAGTCACAGGGCAAGATGATTGTCGGTATCACAGAGTTTGAGCCTATGGATTACAAGGATAAGGATGACAAATGGATTGGCTTTGATGCAGATATGGCTAGACTTGTCGGTGAGAAGCTCGGCGTGGATGTTGAATTTGTAGTTATCGACTGGGACAACAAGGTTATGGAGCTTGATTCAAAGAAGATTGACGTTGTCTGGAATGGCATGACACTCACAGATGAGGTTACAAAGTCTATGGAATGCACAAATGCATACTGTAACAATGCACAGGTAGTTGTTGAGCGGGAGAAATAAAATGTTCTGGAATGTTACACAAGCACTAATGAGTGGTCTGTGGACCACCTTTGAAATATTTATATTGACACTTATATTTTCACTGCCACTGGGGCTTATATTTGCATTTGGGCTTTTGAGCAGGTTTAAGCCTGTCAAGGCTGTCATGAATGTGTTTGTATGGGTTATCCGCGGCACACCGCTTATGCTTCAGCTTATTATTATATTCTACGGACCGGGCTTGTGGCTTCATCAGGCTATACGGAGTGGTGACGAGACCGGACGTATTACAGCGACGGTTGTAGCGTTTGTCATCAACTATGCATGTTATTTCTCTGTTATATTCAGAGGTGGCATAGAGGGTGTTCCGGCCGGTCAGAGAGAGGCAGGACAGGTGTTAGGCATGACAAAGCAGCAGATTTTCTTTAAAATCACTCTGCTTCAGATGATCAAGCGTGTTGTTCCGCCTATGTCAAATGAGATAATCACTCTTGTAAAGGATACTTCTCTTGCCAGAATTATTGCGGCATACGAGCTTACCTTTGCGGGAGCGGCGTTTATGAAGTCTGACGGACTTACATGGCCGCTGTTTTATACAGGTGTATTTTATCTCGTATTTGTCGGAATCCTTACACTTTTATTTAATTATATCGAGAAAAAGCTGGATTATTTCAGGTAGGAGGAAGACATGGCAATTTTAGAGGTTAGAAATATAGAAAAACACTTTGGAAGGACTAACGTACTTAAGGATGTCAGTTTTTCCATGGAGGAGGGCAATGCTCTTGCCATAATCGGTTCATCAGGCTCAGGAAAGACTACGCTGTTACGGTGCCTTAACTTCCTTGAGAGACCTGACAGTGGTCAGATTATTGTAAATGGTGAGACTCTTTTTGATGCTTCCGAAGCGGGCAAGGATAAAGACGCGGAGCTTCGCAAAAAGAGGCTGCATTTTGGTATGGTGTTTCAGCAGTTTAATCTTTTTCCACAGTACACAGCACTTGAGAATGTCACTCTGGCAGAGCGCCTTCTGGCACAGGAGACGCCTGAGTTTAAAAAGGATAAAAAAGCAATCCTTACACGTATTGATGAGCATGGAAAGGAGCTTCTGGACAGAATGGGGCTTGCTGAGAGGATGAACCATTATCCGCATCAGCTCTCAGGTGGACAGCAGCAGCGTGTAGCTATAGCAAGGGCACTGGCGCTTAAGCCTGATATACTCTGCTTTGATGAGCCTACATCGGCTCTTGACCCGGAGCTTACCGGAGAGGTGCTTAAGGTCATCCGTTCCCTTGCGCAGCAGAATACCACAATGATTATTGTCACGCATGAGATGGCCTTTGCGCGCGATGTAGCAGACCAGGTGATCTTTATGGACGGTGGTGTGATTGTTGAGCATGGCGACCCACATGAGGTGATTGACCATCCGAAGGAGGAGCGTACCAGGCAGTTCCTCACCAGATATGCGAACGGTTGATGTGTGAGAAATATATTATGCATGTCGAAAAAGTGTGAAATAAGTGTAAATTGAAAAGTAGATATTGATTTTTTTTTAACAAACATATATACTAACAAAAGAAATGGATGTAAATCCATAATTTATAGAAAAGAGGTTTATTCAAATGGCAAATGTTGATTTAACAAAGTATGGCATTACCGGAACAACAGAGATCGTTCACAATCCTTCTTACGAGACATTATTCGAGGAAGAGACAAAAGCCGGCCTTGAGGGTTACGAGGTTGGTAAGGAGACAGAGCTTGGTGCAGTTAACGTTAAGACAGGTATCTACACTGGACGTTCTCCTAAAGATAAATATATCGTTATGGACGAGAATTCTAAGGACACAGTATGGTGGAATACACCTGAGTATCCAAACGACAACCATCCAATGAAAGAGGATGTTTGGGCAACAGTTAAGGATCTTGCTAAGAAAGAGCTCTGCAACAAGAAGCTTTTCGTAGTAGATGCATTCTGTGGAGCAAACAAGGATACACGTATGGCAGTTCGTTTCATCGTTGAGGTTGCTTGGCAGGCTCATTTTGTAACAAACATGTTCATCAAGCCATCAGCAGAGGAGCTTGAGAACTTCGAGCCTGATTTCGTAGTATACAATGCTTCAAAGGCTAAGGTTGAGAACTACAAGGAGTTAGGTCTTAACTCAGAGACATGTGTTGCATTCAACATCACATCAAAAGAGCAGGTTATCATCAATACATGGTACGGCGGAGAGATGAAGAAGGGTATGTTCTCTATGATGAACTACTTCTTGCCACTGAAAGGT
>OCSF01000161.1_pt1 | contig 7363 bp, 10 predicted proteins | sample 1502821 | NCBI WGS metagenome assembly OCSF01 (sample SAMN03418285, study PRJEB22391) | human gut metagenome | biome: human-gut; feature: organic feature; material: feces | host: Homo sapiens | place: Italy | collected 2013-04 | reverse complement strand
GTCGGCCAGTGATATGCGGCAATAAACAAGGGCTTGGCTGTACGCTTTTTCTATTTTAGTGGACAGATAGACGGTACAGCTGACAAAAGCGATGGTCAGGATAATACAATACCCGGCTGAAAGGCGGATGGTCAGCTTGACCGCATTGTCTGCTCCTTTAAATTTCATCAGGTTCATAGGCTTTATTTTTTTGAATTGTCGTTTATGATACTTTCTCCGATAGAAGCGGCACCACCGACATTGGTCAGCTTGCTTCCAGCTGCCGCACTGCCCATCAGGGCAATGGTGGCCGCCGTAGTGACGATGGATACGGCTTTCGAGATGATTTTCCCGGCATCGCTATGCCCTACGATTTTGGATGAGAGCCAGAAACAGCTGCAATAGGCTCCGAGCAGGGCGAGATCCATTCCGAGATATTGTATTTGTTGTGTAGCGGCATCTACTATATCCGCACTCTCCGTATAGATGTGTTTGAAGGTCTGCCATATGATCTGGTTCAGGATGTTGATGACGGTGAATACCATGCAGGATGAACAGAGAGTCCCGAACCAGACACTTAACTGTTTCTGAAAGACTGGCAACATGCTCACAGCAAAGACAAACGGGCCGAGTATGACCAGTATCTTGACAATGACCACACCGATACCTAATATGATGACCTGTATGATTCCAACCAGCAAGGCCGCAATGGCATGAAGTACAAGGGTGGCAAGGTTGGCAGGATTGAGCAGTTGGACGATCTTTTCCACACTGGAGCGCACACCGGTCATTTCATCTTCTTCGGCTTTTTTGTCCAGTTCGTGTTGCATGGCTCCGGTGGTATCCTCTCCGGTGGATATTTCTGACTGGAGGCTGTGTTTGTCATATTCGGCAACCATCTCTCCTTGAACGGTGGCAGATTCAGCCATGAACTGCGCAAATTCCTGCGCACGGTCGGAGGTCAGGGAAGTAGCTTCGTTAATGACTTCCATCGTGCCTACAATGGTTCGGGCGATGGGGGTGTACATGCTCAGGCAAAAGAATAGTACCAGACAGCGGGCTATTTCCATCATATCGGGGAATTTGTCTTCATTCGGGCTTAACAATTGGCTGGCTCCATGGTAAAGATAGTTGTATGCCAGGTTGCAGATAAAGCAGATGACACCTACGCCAAAGGCGATGACGGTCATTTGCGATACGAGTTCCATGGTCAGGCCGTCTGTTATCTGGAGTCCCCAGAGAAAATTGTCTTGATTCATATCGCTTAATTGGTATGACGTGTGAAAGCGGCCAACCGTCCTTGATAGTAAGTTTTCCGGTTATGCCCTTTCATGGATTTGTAAATGACCGTGGAACGCACGGATTCGTTAAACTCTCGCATTTCTTCAGCTGCCTTCTCTACCGATTCCTTCACTTGCTCAATGAATGACATGCGGCCTTCCGAGTTCATAGAGAAATAACTGGTCACGGTGGCTACCTTGAACAGTAAATCGGTACTTAGACTCAGGTTGACGGTTACACGCTGAAAATTGAGGAATTTCAGGCAGTGGTAGTTCGAACCTACATTCAGATAGAAACTGTAGTCGCTACTCAGGCAGGCTACGTCATCAAGCAGGTCGGCCAGCTCTTTCAGCGATTTGAGTTCTTTCAGCCGGTCGATCTTTTGCAGTCCGATCCTGAGTTCCTGGGCATCGATCATCTCATTGATTTGCGTTACCCATTTTTTGACATTGGTAATCCATTCCGTTGAGTTCAGAAAGGTATGGCCCGGATCATGCACGACAAACTGGGCATGGGATTTGCCTGTTCCGGTCAGCCCCATCGAGAGGATTAATCCAAGTAGGAGAATGATTCTTTTCATGGCGATTATTTGTTTATAATGAACAATAAGGTGAATATGACACATACCAGCCAGGCAATCAGATGGCTTTTGGCATTCTCTTTTTTCATGGCCAATGCCCATATTACGAAAATGAGGGCAACGCCCAAAAGTGCGGCGGCAAGGCTTCCGGCAAGATTGTATGCGCTGCTGTTGAAGTCGGTTGACCAGCTCAATAGCTCGTTCAAACCTTGGGTTGCGTCATCCATACTTCTTTCTCCTTTCTTCCAGATAGCGGTTGATGGCTGTATAGGTCGATCCGCTTTCGTTGAACAATTGCTTCAGCCGTACTACGGTTGCCTGGCGTGAGTCGAAAGCTACGGCGGCGAAGTCTGACACCTCATTGCGGAATATGAAGGCATCGTTTGACATCTTGATGAAGAATTCCCTCCACCGTTCCGTGCGCTGTAAGGATTCAATCATATAGATCTCTTCATCCGTGATGGAAAGCACGGCTTTTACCTCTGGCAGATTCTGTCGGTGTTCCGAATGATCGAGGATGATCTTGGTCGCACAGTTGATGATGATGGAGTCCTTGATGCTGGCTGGCATGTTTTTCAAGAACAATATATTTTGTGCGGCCAATGTGATGCTTCCCTCTTTCTTGCGGAAGGTACGGTAGAGGTAGGCGATGAAGTCCCCGAATTTCTCGTCTTGCAAGAAGTCGAGTGCTTCATCGATAATCAGCTCTTTGGCAAATCCCTGTCGTTTCTTTATCTTATCTACGATCATTTGCAGGGTGATGATGGCTACCAGCGGAAAATATTCTTTCTTCGAGGCATCTTCCATGTCAAAGGCTATCAGCCGGTCATGTATGATATCCACGTTTTCGGTAGCATTCAGCAGGAATGACAGCTCTCCTTCCGTATAGGGTTCCAATAAAAGCAGAAGTTCCTCAATCTCAAACTTCTGTCTCTCAAACTCGGTCATCCGTTTGCTGAATACTTCTTTCAGGTATGTCCGATAGCTTATCAGCGTGGGGAAAATTCGTTCGTGCTTCTCCCCTACTGAAGAATTGTTCACGTAGTCGTAAAAACCGATGCGGAATCCGCTGACGACCAGATCAAAACAATTGTGCGGATTGAATGCAAATTTCTTCTGTTCGGTAGAATCGAAGTATTTGCCACGGTTCAGGGCGATCATCGAACGGTAAGAGCCGCCAATATCAATAATCATCACATCCCTGCCTAATTCGTAACTTTGCAGGATATAATTGTTCAGCCAGAATGATTTTCCTGATCCTGATGGACCGATGACGATACGGTTCTTGTTGTTCAAGGCTGGATAATCCCAAAGGTTGATTTTGGCCGGAGTGCCGAAACGGTCGTGATAGATATGACCTTTCTCGTCTGAAAGGTACATCCCTTCTTTTTGCAGGTAACAGATAGCTTGCTTGGTGGTGTTTATGAATCCCCTGTAGTTGGCCCTAGCATTGCCGGGTATGTTGCAGAAGAACAGGTTGCAGAGTTCTGCGTTCTCCACATAACACGCACTCTGGTTCATAAAACTGAAGCCTTGCTGTACCAAGGCGGTTTTCCTCATGAGAGAGGTGCGGTCGTGGTCGTTAAGTACGACATTGAAGGCTGTATAAGCCGTCTGATAGTCAAACTGGGTAATCTCGTTGCAGAAGGCTTCCTGCTCACGTTGTTTCTCTGCTGCGGGCGGATAAAAGTTGGTGATGTAGTTCAGCGCGTCTTTTTCGGCACCGATGGCCGTTACGGTGGCATCGGCATCGGTTATCTCTATCACGATGTTTACGATGTGGTTGAACGGCAGTCCCAGACCTACGGGGTAAAGCATCGAGCATTTGCTTCGTATGCTGTCCGGCATCTCAATGTTTCCACCGTATGCTTTTGACTTCCCCGTATGTGGTACGGCTAGTTCCTGAAGATGTTCCCCTTCATTGGTCAACGAGAGGATGGATACATATTGCTGCCCGATTTTCATAGTTCCGTTCTGGTTGATAGCCATCGGGTTGACGCTCTTTTGGGTGGCATCGTTTTCCGGTGTCTCGTATGAGAGGTTTATATAGTCATAGATGGCGTTGTTCAATTCCGTATCGTCCATTTTACGGATCTCAAATTGTTGGATGGAGGACAGACCGTTCTCAAAGTTCATCAGAAAGGCTTCCATTTCCGTCAGCCGCTCCTGATATTCCTTATAAGGTTGCTTGAACGGATAGTGCAGCTTTCTCATCAGTGAGGTACCTGATGCGTTTTTCCGTATCTTGCCGTTCCGCTGGCCGTTCGTAAACGTCACATACAGGTTGGTATAATTGTTCAGTATCTCCTTGCTGTTCAGATGACGGTTGTTTTCCGCTATCAGGGCATTGGTCGAATATTCCGTATTATGGTATCGGTCTGTGTAATAGAAATTTTGTTGGTGGATGACCGTACCTGCCGGAAGCATTTTCAAAAGGGCTTCCAACCGCTCATGGATATATTGTGCCTCGCTTTCCGAAAGGGTGAACACTTCGGGCAGAAATAGCCGGTAGCCGACGGTAATATCACCGTTGCCGTTGATGATGGCGTTTTCCGTAATGGTTTGGATGGGCAGTACGTCCCCCAAATCTACGGATTTATCCGTCACTTCTAGCTCCGTCTGCCGGATATAGAACAGTGCTATAAGCAGGCAAAGCGCACAGATAAGCAGCGATATGAGTATGATGATTCCTATCATGGTCATTGTTTTAAGATGAATTTGAAAATGTGTCGCTTGTCGGTTATCTGTCGGGGAGTGGCACTCTTGATTCGGACACTGGTCAGGTAATCCGGATTACCCGCTTTATGCTCCTTTTTCAGTGTCTTGAACAGTAGCCCCGACAGGAACAGGATTCCTGAGATGATTCCGATAACAATCAACGGATGCAGCTGCTTGAAGATGCTTACGATGACCGTAAGGGCTGTCAGTAGCATGAAGATGGCGAACTGCCCTGATGACAGGCCGAAGAATTTGATTGGCTTGTTGATTTTACGCATGGTTCTCATGGCGTTCTGCGTTAGATGATCAGAAAAGCTACCATGATGACCACTACGGCAATAATCCATCCCAACAGATATTCTTTGGCGTGGGGATTGTTCGTGGCCAGTGAATAGATGACAAAGACCAAGGCAATACCAAGTACTGCGGCCAGAATGTATTTGGCTACATCCAATATGGTGTCCGCACCCTCTTTGGCTTTGTCTGTTACTTCTGAAAGACTGTTGATTTTCAGTCCGCTTTGTGCTTCTACTACTTGCGCCGTTCCCAATAACATAAAGAATACAAGCAGAGTGGCTGCTGTCTTTCCATAACGGCTGAAGAATCGTTGAATCGCTTCATTTGCTTTTTTCATTGTTTCCATTTTGTCTTATTTTTAAATTATACATGAATTGATTTCAGTTTGTCCCATTGCACATCCTTGTATTTGATGGATATGGGGCTTTCGTTTGATTGCTCCGGCATCGGCTTGCCTGTATAGTAATAGGCTCTTCCATGCAGATACATATCCGCAATCTCGGCGGCTAGCTCTTCATCTTCCAGTTCCGGCTGGAACACTACGCAGATAACTGGGCAGGTTTTTTCCTGCTTCCCGTTGCGGATAGCCTGTTCAACCGGATGTTCTTTCTTCTTTTCGGGAGAAATAGTTATTTTCTTTTTCCGAAAGTAAAAATGAATTGTAATTCCGGTGAGTACAGCCATCAGTATCCAATCGGTTATATTCATATGAGTTGCCATATTAAGAGCCAGGTCACCAATGCAACGATATAGGTTATAATCGCTTCTTTGGTTCGCTCATGATTGCTAATCAGTTTTTTAAGTACGGCAAGACCGGCACAGAGAAATCCTACTCCTACCAACATGCCACCTATTTCACGGTATAAGGATATCAGGCCGGATACGTTTGTATCAGCTAATAGTATGGTAAAAAACATGTTAATATGATTTTTCCGTTTAGTAGAGCAGTACTTTTATTCCTATATTCCAGACCGTATTCCATTCATCGATAGACAGGGGATTCCAGTGCTGTTGTATGCGGGCAAGCATGGCCATTCGGGGTAGTATGAATATTTCCAGTTCGGTTTCCAGCTTGGGCCCTATGATAAAGGTATATTCCTTTTGGGGATGATGCAGATATTCTACACCGATGAAGCCTCCTATGCCGACATTCCAGTAGATGGATTTCAGATTGCTTGCCAGCGTTCTGTAATAACCTCCATCTAGATAAAAATCCATGCCTTTATCGTGTCTTTTGCCAATGGGTGTTCCGCTCTCAGGTATGACAGGACTTTCGTTTTTGGGAAGGGAGTATTCGTCTGATTTCTCAAAATACCCCACTCCGGTTTTCCAATAACTTTTCTGGTTGATGTATTTTGAAAAAGAGAGACTTGTATAGTTGTCTGCATCACCGAATATATTGGTTCCGTAGTTTATTTCGAGTGCGGAAATGTTTTCATAGTGGCGTTGTGCAAAAGCGTTTGCTGTACATAGTAGCAGTGTAACGCTGATGACGATGAATCTGAGCTGTTCCATGGGAAATTGTCTTTAAGTTATTAATTTTATGTTCTTTATTTATTGGTTTCATTGTAATGCTTCTTTAATTACGCTTTATGATTATCCGCACCGATTAAGATGCTGGTCGCGTTGTTTTCGCTCCAAACATATGGATTATATACGAATAGACAAATTTTGAGAAACGCTTTTATGGAGTCACCAGTGTTTATTTAATTTGCATTAAAAAATATCCATGCTGTAAAACAGCCGGTGTGGAATAATTCCACAAAAAAAAGAACCGGAACGGATTAGTTGTGTAAAACTGTCCGTTCCGGTTGCTGCTGTGGTTTAGATGCGTTTTCGGATATTACTGAGAGCTTGTGGCGTGATGCCGATATAGCTGGCTATGTCCTTCAATGGGATTGACCGGAACAGCCACCTTTCATTTGCCATGAGTTTCTTATAACGTTCTTCGGCATCCAGCTTGTGGAAGTCTTCTTCTCGCTTGATTTTATGGTTGATGGATTTCTCCAAATGAAGCCTGGCCAACTTGTTGAAGTTGATGGATAAGTCGTATAACTGCTGGAGATCCTGTTTGGGCAATCTCCATACTTTGCAGTGTTCCAGTGCTTTCACGTTGTAGTGAGACAGCTGTTCTTCGTGTGAGAGGGAAAAATTAACAAACTCTTTCGGCTCGATAAACCGTGCCGAAATTTCTCTTTTTTCTTTATCCGGGAATGATAGCCGGATGGTACCGGCTTCCAGATAATAGAGGTAACATACTTCATCGCCCCTATTCATGAGGTGTTCTCCCTTTTTGATGTGGATGAGTTCGAAATGTGCGTCAAGGTACGCCTTCTCTTCATTTGTCATCTGCACGTGAAGATGAGCGTTCATGGCCATGAGTGTCTCATCTATCAGGGAGGCAATTTTTTGAACCATTAGATTTGTTTTATGTTTATATAAAGGGTACGGAAGCGTACCTTCTAACATGGACGTGGCGTTCCAACAACAAAGGCACGCCCCGCACCA
>OCSF01000160.1_pt1 | contig 7396 bp, 12 predicted proteins | sample 1502821 | NCBI WGS metagenome assembly OCSF01 (sample SAMN03418285, study PRJEB22391) | human gut metagenome | biome: human-gut; feature: organic feature; material: feces | host: Homo sapiens | place: Italy | collected 2013-04 | reverse complement strand
CTGAAAGTAGCGCGCGGTGAGCGCGAAAATGCCCTCCAGTGCAAGTACAACGGCGGTATCGTTCCGCTGGGCTTCACCATTGGCAAGGAGGACAGGCTGTACCATATCGACCCGGAAACGGCTCCCATCGTGCAGGAGATCTTCACCCGGTATGCCGACGGTGAACCTGCTGAGAAGATTGCAGCATCCCTGAATGAGCGCGGCCTGCGTACCCGCACCGGGAAGCCGTTCGTAAAGAACAGCTTCTTCCAGATCTTCCGCAACCGCCGCTACATCGGCGAATACCGCTACAAGGACATTGTGACGCCGGGCGGCATTCCGGCCATTGTTGACCAGGACCTGTTTGACCGGGTGCAGCAGCGTTTTGAGCAGAACAGGATCGCCCACGGTCGGCCTGCAAAAGAGGATGTGAGCTATCTGCTGACCACTAAGCTGTTCTGTGGCAAGTGCGGCACCCTGATGGGTGGCGAAAGCGGCACCAGCCACATGGGAAACACCTACTATTACTACAAGTGCGGCAACGCCAAACGCCACGGCAAGGCGCACTGCGACCTGAAAGCCATCCGCAAAGAGCCTCTTGAACGGTTCGTGGTGGAAACTGCTATTAAGGTGATTTTCAGCGATGAAATCATCGAACGGCTGATAGATTTGGTCATGGAAGCCCAGCAGCAGGAGAACACCCGGCTGCCTGTTCTGAAAGAGCAGCTCCGGGATACGGAGAAACGGCTCGCAAACCTTCTGGAAGCCATTGAACAGGGCATCCTGACCCCGACCACCAAGCAGCGGTTGGACGAGCTGGAAGCCCGGAAAGAAGCCCTGAACACCAGCATTCTGGAAGAAGAGCTGAAAAAGCCCGTCCTGACCCGTGAGTGGATTCGGTTCTGGCTTGAAAAATTCCGCAAGGGTGACGTGGGCAGCACGGAACACCAGCGGCAGATCATTGATACCTTTGTCAACTCGGTCTACGTCTTTGATGACCGGGTCGTACTCAATTTCAACTTCACGGATGATGCCAAGACGGTTACCCGTGAAGAGGTTTTAGGTTCGAGTGCTGTGGACAATGCTCCACCAAAAAAGCACGAGATTTTGCGTCTCGTGCTTTTTCTTTTGCCTGATGGAGCAATCTCACTTGTACAGTTCTCTGCTCATCTGTTTCCGAATCTCATCACGCCGCCTATCATAGACCTGCGTGTAAATTGCAAGGGTAGTACTGGGCTGTGCGTACTGTCGCCACGCCGATATTGGGATTGGACAACAGAATGCTGACGAAGGTGTGCCGGAACATATGCGGATGAATTTTTTCAATGCCCGCCTTTTTTCCAACACGGCGTACCAATGCGCCATAGCTATCCGGGTTGATAGGAAAACCATAGTCGTTGCAGATCACGAAGTCGTTCCCACGCAAATCCAAAAGGGACTGTGCGTATTTGGAGCCTTTCTTCTCCAAATTCTTCTGCCAGCTTGCACCCATCAGCTTCTTCTGGGCTTTCCACTGTGCATAATAGTCCTTCAGGAAATCCATGAACTCCGGCGCAACATCCACATCACGGATATTGCTTTCCTTCGTTGTGGTAAGCTGATAGCCATAGTTCGGAAAGACCAGCAGGGATTTTGACACATGGATCGTTCCCTCGCGGAAGTTTACGTCTTTCCATGTAAGTCCTGCCAATTCACCACGGCGGACACCTGTGTTCAGCAAGCACAAAACGATTGCTTTTTCCAGCATAGAACATTCTTGTAAGGCAGCTTGCAGAGCTTCTACCTCATCACTATGTAAGCAATCCACCGATTTTCCTTTTCGACCAGATGCCTTTATCATTGGCATTTGAAGTGATGTTCCATAGTTATCATTGGCGTAGTTCAGAACTGACCGAATGAACAGATTGTACTCTCGCATCGTCTTTTTCGTCATGGGACGGCGATCAATCTCTACTTCAAACATCTGTTCAACGGTCTTACCTAAAGCCGTTGCCACCTGTTGTGCCGAATCCAAAGATACCGTTTCGCCACGGAAGATTCGCTCAATGGTTTCCTCTCGGATGGTGCATTCCTTCGCAATTTTAGGGCAGGACACCGTTTTGAACTCTTTAGCTTCTGGTTTCAAAACTGCACGTTTGTAAACTCGTGCGTCACTGTCCTCAATGAAGCGAATCATCGAATCACAATCCTTTTTTGTAATCAACGCAATCGGCTTTTCAGAAAACTCCGGATAACACTGGATGCGCTGAAGATATTTTTCCTTTTTCAAACTCGTGTTCTCTTTATTCCTGTTGCTATCATAGTCGCCCTTCAGACGAACTGAAGGTGCCATACGAGAACGGTTTGAAGCTATGTACTCCTGCGCCACTACTGCAAAGGTCTTTCCTGCATTGCTGGCTTCCTTGTCTGCCTTTTCCTGTAGAGTTCAAAACGGTGTCCTGCCCTAAAATTGCGACAAATTCGGCAGCGGCAGCTTTCGCAGCGGCGTTGCGCGCACGAGCGTTTTTCAGTTCGGTGGGGTCAAAATCGAACCGACCATAACGGCGTTCAATTTTGCCGTTCACCAGAACATTTGCGATGAGTTTATAATAACGAGGCTTCTTTTTGGGTTCTCGCAATTCAAACGATGCCATATATTTACCGTCCTTTCTGTGTGGTGGTTATCTCTGTCACGATGAGTATAGCAGTTCGGGCGGTTAATTTTTAGGATGTCGCAGTTTACGCCCGCATCCTTGACAAATCACAAAGTTGTCGTTCCACCGTTGAAGTAGTCAGCCATCTTGCCAAGGTTGATGTACCACTTGATGCCTGACTGGAACGCCATGCCCGGCACTTCCCGGCAAAGGCGGCGGATGTAATATTCAGGCAAGCCCATACGCTGACTTGCCTGCTTGATGCTGACGATCTGCGGCAGAACAACCGCTTCGGTTTGGATCTCCGGCGATACCATCACTTTTTCATTCATCGGCATTCCTCCTGTCCCATTCATTGATTTCCAAACTGTTCATCAGGGCTTCTTCGATCCTGCGCATTTCATGCCGTGTAGTCTGTCCTAAGAAGCGCTGTATGCGGCTTTTGTCTATCGTGAAGATCTGTTCCAGCTGAACCACAGACGGCTTCTCAAAGGCTGTATTGTGGGCTATCAGAACGTGTGTGGGCTGGTATTTCTTTTTCTCGGTGCGGGAAGTCACTGTCGCCACGATAAGGGTAGGCGCATAGCGGTTTCCTACGTCGTTTTGCAGAACCACCAAGCCGCATACAACGCTTCTTAGGACAAGGGCGGGTGCCACCCTGCTCGGAGCCGATGTGCGGCTCCATGTCTGCATAGTAAATGTCCCCTCTGAGGTATTTCCAGTCTTTTGGTATGATAGCAATCAGACCTCCTATTCTTCTATATGTAGCAAGAGCCGCCTGTCAAAACCGGGCGGCTCTTGCTAGAAAAAGGAGTATGCCTAGAACGGCAAGAATGTCACTGCTTGATGGGAAGATTGAAGCGGCGGCTGGCACCGTTGTAGGTGCGCAGGATCAGCATCATATATTTGTAGCTGACCGTGCCGCTCAGAGATTTCTCGTCGTTTACCAACGTCATGGGATGAACAGTGTGCAGCCGCTTGACCAGACGCTCCGGGTCATACTCGCCCTGATGCTAGCATGGTCAGGGCTTCTTTGTAGAGGTCTGCGCCGTAGGCTTTGTATTCCTTGAAAGCCGTGCGGATGCAGATGATCTTCCACGGGGCACGGTAGCTGTCCAGACCGATCTGCAGACCGGTGCTTTCGGTGGCTTTCACGAATGCGAGAGATTCCGGGTCTTTGCCCACCAAAGCGGCGCGCAGCTCTGCGCCAGCGGTCAGCGGCGTGGAAACGCCCGTCTGCCGGGAAAACAGCATGGCTTCTTCTTCCTCTGTCAGTCCCTCATACACCTTGCAGATGATCGGAAGATCCTGCCCGCCGTTCATCGCCCGACGGGTCACGATGGTATGCTGACCGTCAAAGACGAAGTAGTGACCGTCCCGGTAGCTGACCTTGGGCGGGTTGGCAATCAGTTCGGTGAACTCCGCCGACATCTTTTCGACATTGGGGATGTTCAGCTTGCGCTGATATTCCGCAGGGATTTCGAGAAAGGCACTGTTGATGACCTTTTCTTCGTAAGGCCGCTGCGCGAAAAGGGCTTCGATGATGGCTTCATCGGTGATTTCGGGCATGATCTCAGGCATAGTGCTGACGCAGTTCATTTTTTTCATAGCAGTTCCTCCATTTTATCTTCCAGATTTTTCAGGTAATCTCTCAGCTTCTGAATTGTTCGCTCTACGGATGCACGGTTCTCTGCATCGGACAGAATATCGGGATATTCCCGGAAAACACTTTCCCAGCGGCGCATCATACTGTTGGCGGCTCCCGATACCTCGCAAAGCATCGCAGTCCCATCGGCAAGTCGTTTGGGTACATAGCGGCTGTTTGCGATTTCAAGAATCTGCTGACGGTCGATTTTCAACGATTCATTCACCCTTTGTGGAAAAGTCTGCTCCTGCGGAGCCGGAGTGTGAACCAGTTCTTCGTCCGTGCATTCTTCCTCGGATGTACTGGAATCGGAAAGCGGTTTGGCTGCTGGGGACGATGTTGTTTCGACAGCTGCGGCTTTCTTCTGGTCTTTGGGTTTGCAGATTTCAGCCACCAGTGCCGGACGTTCTTCAGGAGGTGCGCGGGCAACGGGTCCCCAGCAGCCAAACCCTTTCTGTCGTGTGCCGGGAACGGCTTCTTCGGCAGCATCTACACCTTTGGCAAATTCTTCAGCACGAAAAACTGTTCTCATGCCCACACCGTTCTCTTTGGCGACTTTTTGACAGGTTTTTGAAGTGGGAATCAGGTTGCCAATTTGGCAACCTGATTTTGCAACAGCACTTTTTCGATCACCACCGTTGGAACATTTTTCAGCTTCATACTGTTTCCCGATAAGGTACTTCTTCTGTTCCGGGGTGAGATTGCGCCGCCCCAGCTGATTCTTGCAAATCCAGATGATGGCTTCATAGCGGTTTGCAAACTCCGTTTCATGGACAGTGTACGGGATTTCCGGGTGCTTCTTGGCGATGATGAAACGGTTGTGTCCGTCCACGATCAGCCCCTCCCACACGATGATGGGATTGATGATGCGTCCATCCCGCAGGATGTTGGCTTCCAGCTGGTTCAGCTCCTCAAAGGTCAGTGGTGGGATCTTGCCCTGAAATTCAGGGTCAACTTTAAGCGCATTCAGATTCATCATCGAACCGTCCTTTCTTAAAATAGGTGGCTTTCGGGCTGGTGGGCTGGATGTAGTAGTCGTAGCCAAAGTTGGTCTGGCAGTAGGTGCAAGGCTCCTTGGTGAGCTGATAGGGGTCTGCACGGCGGACACGGATGCCACGGGCGTTCCGAAAGGCGGTCAGGCAGCGGGGGCAGAGGGTGGTCAGGGTCGATTCATCGGGCTGGTGAGTAAAATTACGGCTCATAATCATTTCCTCCGTTTCGTATGGGTGAGTGTTCGGTATGGAAAAGCCCGCCGCCAAGGTTCAAAAGAATCCCCGGTGGTGGGCTTGAAGTTTTGCTTTAAGTTATTTCCAACCTATTTGTCCTCGACCCCCGTTGGATTTGGAATGCACCTCGGTAAGTGGGGACTTGCACCCACACTCCACATTGGCTTCTTCAGCGAAACGGAGGAAATGATTATGAGCCGTAATTTTCGTCTTCGTTATGACCGGGCCGCGAGTTACGGAAGTTTCATTATTTTGTCCGAGGGAATGATATTCAGTTTTCAAGGTACGCTTTACAGCTTTGGGCTTCTCCCCGTCTGGGGTGTTGCCCTTGCTGTGACAATAGTTTATCGTAGAAACACTGTCTTTTTAAGGAACTGGTAGTTCCGGTTTTGCAACTTTTTTGAGCGGATTTTTCTCGAAAATCGGAACTACCAGTTCCGGTTTTTCGTAGATGCGTCAGAAAAAATGGTACAAAAAAAAAGAAGCCGAGAATCGCTTCTCGACTTCTTTATGGTGATTATACAGATGCAGATGTATCCAGCTCGTCAATAAGATTACTCAGCTTATTTTTGAAGATCTGGATTTTCTGGTGCTGCTTTTTGATCTGTGCATTAAGCTCCCTTTCCCGTGGAGTGTCCAATACGCCAAGAATCAAAAAGTCCAGAGTGGTGTTCAGTGAAATGGCTACTTCTACCAACAAATCTATAGAAGCAGTGCCTTCCCCTCGTTCGATCTTTCCCAAATGGCGGTCACTGATATTCAGCTTTACGGCAAATTGCTCTTGCGTTAAGCCTTTGGTTTTGCGCAGCTGCTGGATGCGTTTTCCTGTGATGTAAGAATCAAAGTACATAAGCCAGCCCTCCGACCACAGAACAACGCAGTCGCAAGCTGCGCCACAAGGTCGGAGTGCAGGGATGCAGTCGGCGGCGAACCAAGTTCTGGTTGCCGGGGCTCGGTTGGTACTCAATCAATCTCCTTTTCATGTTTCTTCGTCCTTTCTTTGTCGATGATGGCAAGGCGGGCGGAGTATGAAGGACGTACAGAACATCCTTCACAATAGTAAAAGAGCCGCAACTCTATTGCTATCCATGTAGAATCAAGGAATCGTATTCAGCAAATTCAAAACAGCTTCCTGCTGGTCAGGGCGAAGTATCGACCACTTCTCAATGATCTGCATCTGCTGGGGCGTAAGTGCCACCGGGACAGACTCACTTCCCTCTGCCTTTGCAAAAAACTCGGAAAGCGTGATCTGAAAGGCATCGCAGATCTTTACAAGCGAAGGAATGGTCGGGATTGCATTGTTATTGTACCATGTAGAAATGGTGGAAGTTTTCAGCTCGGCGTGAGTCGCTAAATCGTATAGCGACCATTTGCGTTCTTCACGGTTCCTTGATTCTACATGGATAGCAATAGAGGCGGTTATAGTGTTCAGAATGTTATCCACCGCCACTCCTCGCTTTCGTACAATAAACTTTTGCTTATTATACCGTACTACGCAAATAATTATAATCCTTTTCGCCGTATAAAAAGTACGGAGTTCGGGAGTTGGCGTTTCATCCTGACATCTTAGCATCTCCGAGTAATAAAAAAAACGCTGGGAGAAATCTCCCAGCGCAAGCAGCCCTAATCACGGTACCGACGTGTGCCAATCCAAAGCGGACCCAGCACCCACAACCAAGGCAGTGAAAACGTTCTCGTCACTTTTAATACCGTAAGCACCAGCGTTAAAGCAAACAAGAGGGTCATTGTAATTATTTCGGAACGGTCAGGTTTCTTCTCCATACGCAGATTACCTCAAAAAATCCAGTCACGCCTGAGAAATAGTATAAAAGTCAAGATGCTTCATCCGGTTCGGTAGGTGCTGCGGTAATATCGCGGTAGAAAGTGGCCCATGCAGCTTCCTCATAGGGGCG
>OCSF01000155.1_pt1 | contig 7516 bp, 7 predicted proteins | sample 1502821 | NCBI WGS metagenome assembly OCSF01 (sample SAMN03418285, study PRJEB22391) | human gut metagenome | biome: human-gut; feature: organic feature; material: feces | host: Homo sapiens | place: Italy | collected 2013-04 | reverse complement strand
AACACATTTAATCACATTTAACAATATATTCAATTACTTATTTTCTCCTCCTTTACCGGTTACCTTTTTAGAATATAATATCACTTATAATACTGTATTTCAAACTGCAGTGACTCATTTTCCCTGAATACATTTATCTTTGGTGAATATACTACGGACAGCACTATATTATTAAACCTTCCTCTTTGTGCAGCTTCAAGCGCGTCCGAACCAAACCTTTGCCTGATATAGTCAAAAAAGCTTTCTATATCACCAAAATAAATTGCATTGATTGGCGTGCCATATGAGGATATCAAAGAAAGTCTAAGCACATTGTTGTTTTTACCCACTACCCACATGCGGCTCACACGTAGATTTTTATCCGCAAAAACAGGCTTTGGATTGTCCTTTCCAAACGGTGCCAGTACTGAAAACTCAGACACCAGCCTCATTGATACATAATCCACCGGCATCGGCACATCTATATGTATTTTAGGCACGAGGTCATCGTCAGTAAGCGATGCATACTCATTTATTTTCTGACGGAATGGCTCAACGTTTTCTTGTGGCAGTGAAAGTCCTGCAGCCATCGGGTGGCCACCAAACTTCGTGAACAGCTCACTGCATTTGCACATTTCCTCATACATGGAGTACTCCTCTATCGAGCGCCCTGAGCCCTTTACTCCGTCCTCACTCTTTGTGAGTATAAAGGTTGGCTTATTGTATTTCTCCCTGATGCGGCCCGCTATGATTCCTGCTATGCTCTCATGCACATCCGGCAGATATATGACAAGCACCCTGTCTTTTTCGTAATTGTCCCTCTCATATATCTCAACTGCAGTTTCGACGCCCTTTGCAGTCATTTCCTTCCTGTCATCATTGAGTGCTACAAGCTCTGATGCGATGCGCATGGCCTCCTCCTGCCTGTCGCATAAAAACAACTCAAGTGCTCTTTTGGCTGTATCCAGACGGCCTGTCGCATTGACACATGGTCCAAGAACAAATCCAAAATGATATGCATCTACATTTTCAGCCTCTATATTACAACATTCAAGCAGGGCTTTCATGCCGATATTTGTCGTATGATGAATACTCTTTAAACCGGCCTTTACGAGTATACGGTTTTCACCCGTCAGCGGCATGACATCACCGACTGTTGCAAATGCCACATTCTCTATAAAATCCATGGCCTCTTTCTCATCTATGCCGATTTTTCTATATAGTAATATGACAATTTTCCAGGCAACAGCTGCTCCGCAAAGCTCCTTGTACGGATAGCTGCACTCTATCTGATGTGGATTTACAACAGCATCTGCTTTGCTCTCCTTGTAAATCTTTATACCCTTTATATCTTCAAACGGCACTGCATGGTGGTCTGTTACGAGAACCGTCATTCCAAGCTCCTTTGCATGGGCGATTTCCTCAATCGCCGCAATTCCGTTGTCACAGGTGACCACAGTGTCTATCCAGTCCTCATATGCCTTGTCAATCAGATGCACATTCAAACCATAGCCATCCTTCACTCTGTCGGGAATCATATAATCCACACATGCACCGGCTCTTTTAAGTGCCTTCACAAGAATATATGTAGACATCACTCCGTCTATATCATAGTCGCCGATTATCCTGATTTTGGCCTTGTCAGCTATCTTTTGGGCAAGAATGTCAACCAGCCTCTGACCATCCTTTAAAAGAGCCGGGTCTGCAATGTCTGAGATTTTGCCGTTTAAAAATTCATTTACCGCGTCATCTCCTATAACACCTCTGTTTCTGATTATCCGCGCCGTCACCTGATCTATTCCAAACTTCGCTCCGATTGCCGCAAAATCAGCCTTCTTCGCACTAACATACCACTTTGCCATAATCTACCCTTTCCAGTCTCAGCCCACACGCCGGTGCTGTGTAGCCTGCCTGTGCCCTATCCTTTGAAGCTAAAATTTCCATCACAGCATCCGGGTTTTTCCTTCCATCGCCCACCTCGATAAGCGTTCCTGTGATGATTCTTATCATATTCTGTAAAAATCCATCTCCGGTGTAGCTGATAACAATATCAGCGCCTGTTTTTTCTATATCAATAGAAAAAATCGTCCTGACCGTTGACTTTTTCATATGTTTGTTGCCACAAAAAGCTTTAAAATCATGCTCTCCGAGAAGATACGCTGCTGCTTTTTTCATCCGGTCTATGTCAAGCGGTTTATCATAGTCGTATACGTATTTTCTCCTGAACACATCGGACACAATACCGGTGTGTATTGTATACACATATGTCTTTGACACAGCATTGTACCTGGCATGAAATCTGTCAGACACATTTGAAATATCTGTCACCGCAATATCTGCCGGCAGATGCTCATTCAGCCATATAAATATCTCATCCTTTGAAAAATGCTTCGGCATGTGAAAGCTTGCCACCTGCCCCACCGCATGCACTCCAGCATCCGTGCGCCCTGAGCCTATGACCTCAACCGGCTTTCCTGCCAGCGTGGAAAGCACATGCTGAAGCTTTCCCTGTATTGTATCATCTGTGGATTTCTGCACCTGCCAGCCTTTGTAGCGTGTGCCGTCGTATGCCACAATTATCTTGTAATTTTGGGTTTCTGTATTCATAAAATTGTCTTTCTTTATCTAAAAAATAGGGTTGTGAATAGTTACTTTTATTTTAGCTCCTTTAATCCAATTAAGCAAGCTCCGCAATACGTGTCACAGCGACATATATATTTGATATCTCATACCATGTATTGTAGTCCACCACACCTGATACCGGAAGTCCGAATACAGCCTGAAATTTTTCCACGGCAGCCTTTGTTTTTGATCCGTATATTCCATCCGGCACAATAGAAGGAATGGCCGGATATGCCTTTGCGATGCGGGCGAGCTGTTTTTGTATCTGGTATACATTCTGCCCTGACGAGCCTATGCCTATATTGTAGCCCGGCCATGACGCCGGTATTCCTGATACAGCCTCCGCGGTGTTGATATACATGTTGCTGCCGTAAAAGTATCTGAGTATCTCAATTGCACTGTAGCCCTGATCACCGAGACTTTTAGAGCCCCACTGTGTCATCCAAATTGCATTTACGTATATAGTAATAATTCTATATTATTTACCAGCTATTATTTTTCAAACACACTCACATACTTACTTGAGGCTGTAATATATAATCCTGACTTAAGCTTATACATACTGCCGCTTCCCACCTTGATAGGCCCCTGAACCACAGTAAATACCTCGTTCTTCTTTACTGTTCCTGCTGCCGCAGATACATCCCATGAAGGTGTTTTTCTCACAGTCAGTCCATCAGCTCCATTATATATTACCTTAACATACTTCTGTTTTGCTGGAGTAACAGATGGCGCCTGTGGCTTTGGTGCTGCTGGGGCAACATAGTCAGCAAGTGCATATGCTATCGCATTGCACACATCATCGAATTTATTTTTGTAATTTGATGCATCCGGATCATTTACAAAGCATACCTCTATCAACATAGATTTTGCTTTTGTTCTATGTACTACATACAATCCTGATCCATCCTTTACACCACGATTATTGAATCCCAGTGCCGAGATATGTTCACATACTTCAAGGGCATCCTGGTACTGTCTGCCCTTATAGGTATATACCTCTACTCCTTTTCCCTGTTTTGCCGAGTCATTATTAAAATGAATTGAGATGAACCAGTCAAGGGTATCCTGATTGGCAAGTGCTACAGCCTGTTTAAGATAAGCGGACTGTGATGCAGCCTTATCAATCGTACATGGCACCACTGTTACTCCCATGCTTTTAAAGATTTCTGTAAGCCTCGTTACTACTTTACGTGTTTCCTGTGACTCAACGATTACTCCACTTGTGCCGTATCCCGGTCCTGAAATTGTATGTCCTGCATTTAATCCTATTCTCATTTATTTATCTCGCTTTCTTTTTGATCTGATCCTGCAAAATGTTCTGTCTGCGATTTGATATTCTTCACTAGCGGCAATAAAAACGATGGTATCTGAATACCAATATCAACCATATTTTCAAGAATTGATATTATTTCATTACATATAATCCATATTGCTACCACGCATGCGATTAAAAATGTAACCGGTATTTTAACACCAATTGTCTGCGATGCATACAGCAATAATTGATCCATGACAGCTCCAACGACTACGAGCAGCCACATAGATACCTTTTTCTTGATCCCTTTGATACTGCGATAAGAACTGATACCTCCGTCCGGTCGGTTCTTTGCTGCCATAAGGCCTGTTGCATAATCGATAATGTTGCATAAGATCATGAGAAGCACTGGTATATATAGTGTTCCCAACAGTGCAGACAAAAACGCTGCCACCACTGTTACTATTGCTTTGATTGTGTTAATGTTTTCCATTGTTTGCTCCTTTCTTTAAATATAAAAGAGCCGGCACCATTTCTGGTATCGGCTCTCAGGCTCTAATGTATCTTTCTTCATCTGTTTTGTTATTTTTAATTATAACACAAATTTAATATAATTTCTCTACTATGTTATCATTTTCTACATTAAACAATACATTTTCTGTGATTGTTTTTCACGTTTGCTCTTGATACCTCTGCATATATCATAGTTGTTGCAATGTTTACATGTCCTAAAATCTGTTGTACCTCTTCAACAGGCATTCCTCTATCCAGTCCATCAGTTGCCGTTGTGTGCCTGATCAGATGCGGATACAGGCGCCTTCCTATTCCAGATTTTTCACCTAGCACTCTGATACGCTTCTCTATAGCCGGTTTTTTCAACCTGCCATATGGTTTCCTGTCCGATACAAATAATGCCTCTTCGTTGTCTTTTCTCGAATCAAGATAGTTTCTGATGGCAATTTCAGCCTTAGCATTCAGGTATGATATTCTGTGCTTATCTCCTTTTCCAAACAGTAAAACCTCTTTTGTCTGAAAATCTATATCAGATATATCAAGTCTCTCCATCTCTGTGACTCTGCATCCTGTGCTGTAGAATAGCTCCAAAAGTGCCTTGTCTTTCAAATTGTCACATGCATTTCTCACCTTTTCAAGTTCTATTCCTGTAAGTGGCTTTCTCTTAGGACGTTCATACTTTATTGGTTTGATGTTCCTGCACGGATTACTGCCTATGTATCCCTCATTCGCAGCCCATTCAAAAAATGCATGTATGATAGTTCTTTTCGTGTCCAATGTGGAATTTGACAGATTTCTCTCCTGCTGGTTTTTATACAAGTAAACGCGAATATCATTTGTGGAAATTTTGCATATCTCTTTATTGAGCTTAAAGAAAAAATCTTTCAGGACCAAATTATATAGCTCTAATGACTTCATGCTCATTCCCTCAATTTTTCTTGTGACAAAATATGTCTCGTAGCATTCAGGTAGATATCCTGTGTATGGCACCACCTCTGTATTACGCTCGCTTATCTCATAATTACTTACAAACAGAGTCAGACTTTGATACACGATGCTCAACGCATCTTCCATTAATTTGTTTGATAATACGGCCATGAATTCATTTACAAAATGTTCACGCATAAAAAATCCTCCTTTTGTGGTACACAAAGGGAGGGATCTATGCTATAATATGCCCGAGCCCTTTGTGGTGCAGGAGTCGAGCTTTCTGATTGGTAGTCTGGAGCTCGGCTCCGTTTTTTCAGTTGTCATGACATTATTATATCAAACATTCGTTCTCATGTCTCTATTTTATTTAATTTTCTGCAAAGTCAGATAATTCCGCCATTCTTTTACTTAAATATTTTTACTATAGAGTTTAATGCCGATAACGCAAATAGCTTAGTTAACTATACCCTCCTTAATTAAACTAGCGAATATTAAAATCTAACAATGCAGGCACAATGCAATCAGATTCCATATAGTAGCCTGCTCTGCAAGGGTGTAACCAATCAGCAATTGTTTTTATCTTTTCTTCACTTCCTCTATATGCATCTGTTTCATTCCATCCATAGCCATTTACTGTATCAAATAAAGCACCTACGTCACAGTATTTTGTAAATGATTTAAAATTATCTGATAATGCTATACTTTCAAGATTTTTATTATACTCCATGCGATTTTTATTTTTTGAAACATAACTTGCCTGTCCATTGTTAATAGAAGCATATACTACTCCTACAAGCAATATTTTTGCATTAGAAAATTCAGAGTGAATCAGCTCAACCATATATTTTATTCTTTCGTTTAATGTTCCGTGTACTCCTACCCCAATTAATCCGTTTTCTATATCGTTAATTCCAAGTTCTATAATAAACACATCAGGATATGGAATGCTATTTGTATCACAATACAGTTTAATGGATACCTTACCATTACCATAATATGGGTTTGGGAATAAATCTCCTCTACCATCTTTATTGTTTACTTTTAAATAGTCTGCAACAGAATAACCTGCACGTCCCTCGTGATTACAAGTAACTCCGCTATCTGTACCACTTTTATTACCGACAAAATGATAATTGGTAAACTTATGTGTGTTCACAAGCTGATTTTTTATATCACAAGGGAGTATATTATTCCCTGTATAACTATCACCAATCATCATAATATTAACTGGATTTGCTGGATTTGTTTTTTTAGTTACATCTACCTTTGTAATACCTATTTCTTTAGAAAAGAGAACCGCATCGGTTATCTTTGATTTTACATCAATCTTTGTCACACCATAGATAGCACAAATTTTATCTTTTTTACCCCTTGATGGGTCATTTTGTGGTGATTCAATATACATTAAATCATCACTATTACTTGCGACTACATTCATTTTGTCAATATATCTCATAGTGCCACTATACGCATATAAATATCTAGGCGAAAAGAATGTAGAATTTACACAAACATCAGTTTGTTTGTGTGTTAATATTTTTTTTCCATATTCTAAATAATCAGAAACACTATCATATTCCATTTGTAGTTTATTTTTTAAACTTGGCGTATTAAATAAAATTTTGATTTTTACAGCATCGTCTGGAATATCTATTCCGTTCATTAGTGTAGAATCACCACTGCCAATAACTTCACCATTAGAATTTTCAAAAACATATCTCGATACTCTGAAAATACTTCTTGTTTTACCATTTTGATAAGTCATAAATAACTTATGCCCATCTTCAATTACGTCACTATATACTGTTGTACTATCTCCATATGGCGATGGTGTTTGAATTGTGCCATCTTGCAACAACCATGAATTTTCGATTACTCCCGTTGGGTTAAAAATATTTTTGCTTTTATATACATCAAATCCAACGTTTTCTATCTCACCTATATCTTCCTTTAGTGAACCAACGGCTTCCCCTACTGCCTTCGCATCAGCGGCTTTCCCTTCTTCTTCCAGATTCGCATCTAACTTAAGCTGTGAGTTCTTGACTTCTTTGATTTCGTTCACAGCAGAAAAGGCCCCGTACTCTTCTGTACTCGTTTCGTCAAGCTCAACAGCTACATATTTAGCACCTAACTCTGCCGTCACAAATCCACTGTAAGCACCAAGATATGTACTCACTGCCCTATCAGAACTCGACATATTTAGCACCTAAGTCA
>OCSF01000153.1_pt1 | contig 7620 bp, 7 predicted proteins | sample 1502821 | NCBI WGS metagenome assembly OCSF01 (sample SAMN03418285, study PRJEB22391) | human gut metagenome | biome: human-gut; feature: organic feature; material: feces | host: Homo sapiens | place: Italy | collected 2013-04 | reverse complement strand
GGATATTATACATACAGATGATAAGTATGAAGATGATTGATGCGATTAATATGCGTTTTTTCTTCATAGTGCCCCTCCCTTTTTGATAATATTATACATAAAACAAATTACTCCGAATACAAAAGGCGAAATTAGTACTTTTCAAGGTGAATTTACTAAATTTTCATCAATATTTCCACGGTGAACCGTTCATCTGAACACTCAAAATCCAGTGTGCTTATATATTTATCAAGTACCTTCTTTACATTCTTTAATCCATAACCATGTTCTCTTACAGATTGTTTTGTCGTAACCGGCAATCCCCCTTTAAATATCACTTTTTGTAAACACCTGTTACTAATCTCAACAACAAGTGAATCCATTAAATAATTAATTTCCAAATCTATACTTGGATTTTTCACATCTTTTTGTGCCTCTATCGCATTCTCCAAAAGGTTTCCAAAAATAATATTCATATCATATGCCGATAAGTTTAAATTACACGGAACCACAACTTTTACATTCAACTGAATTTTCTTATCCACCGCACGCTGAAGCATATAATTTAAAACTGTATCAAGCGCCGTATTACCCGAATCAACCAGCCGCCTTGATTCTACAAGATTATTCTCCATAGCTGACACATAATTTTTTATCTGTTCTATTTCGCCTGTTGAAGCAAGCACCGAAATCTCTGCAAAATGACGTTTCATATCATGTCGAAATGATCTTAATGCCTCCATGTTTTCATTCTGAAGCATAATCTCTCTTTCATAAGAACTAACCTGATCTCTAAGTACCTGATTTTCCAAAGCCTTCTGAGAAGACTTAACAAGATCATCCATCAGATATGAAATAATAATATTCACAAGCAGAAATGCTCCGCAGACTAACGAAAGAGAAAATGATGACACGGTTTTATCCATAAATATTACTATTGATGTTATAATACATACTAATAACGACGCAATAATAAACAACCAATAACGATTATTCAGCTCTATGCCTAAATCATTTCCAAAAAATCTTTCTGTAATCAACTGTGCAGCATGCAATAATAAAAGAGCAAATATACTTACAAAAGCTGAATATCCATCATATCCAAAGGGCTTTATCAAAAATGCACTTACTACTAAATCTATGAGACAGCTTACTGCCAAAATATAAAAAACAAATATACATTTTCTTTTTATCGTACCATTATATGATAAAGCAATTGCTGACAGCCCTAAGAAAATACTAAGGAAATTAAATATCGGTTTATAAAAAAACAAGTTTACAAATATCGCTATAAAAACACTAAATAAATATGCAAATACCTTTCGCACTCTGTTTCCATCATTATCAAAAAAAGTATGAGTAAATCTTTCTGCAATAACAGTCTGAGCTACCTTTGTAAACAAAATAACCATTGCTTTTTCAAAAGTCATATCACTTCCTTACTCCTTCCATAGTTAAAAACTGCTTGCTTAAATGAAGCCCTTTTAGACTGTGCTATACTTATTTCCATACCATTTTTCAGTAAAACAGCATCACTTTTCCATGATTTAATACATTTTATATTGACTATATATGACTTGCTTATGCAGACAAACTGAAACGGAAGATTTGATACAATATCACTAAGTTTTCCATAATAAGATACACTTTCACCATCGGTTTTACATATAGTAATAGTTTTATTTCTGCTGGAAAACAACATAATTTCCCCATACGGAATAGAATATCCTGTCTTATTATATGTATATCTGAATTCTTTTTTCTGCACATCTTCAAGTTGTAATATTTTAGTCATGGTATCATACAAAACATTTTCATCTATCGGTTTTATAAGGAAATCATATGGATGAATTTGAAAAAGCTCCATAGCATAGCTTGTTTTATGAGATATAAACACAATATTCATCCTGTCATTATGAAGCGTTTCTCTTATATATTTTCCTGCATAAACCCCATTATCACCCGGTAACTCAATATCCAAAAAAAGTATCTGCGGATTGAATTCTTTTATATCTCTACATAATGACATAGAATCATACCATACTTCAACCTCGCATTTTTCAGCTCTATTCTTAAAATATTCAATTATTACTTTTTCGAGTACAGCGCACTGATTAATTTCATCATCACATATTGCCACTTTATAAATCATTTGTTATTTTTCCTTCTGTTATCTTACTCCAAAATTACTTTTTATAATTTTATCTAACATAATAGATAAAATCAACAATCCATGCACAAAACGACCATTTTTTGCAGAAAATGGACATAAATTGTGGTTACACCTCATAACATATTATAACGGGATAATAATAGAAAAACTAAATTCATTGTTCTCATTTTTAATAACATATTCGCCATTGTATTTTTCTACAATTTGAATAATATTCTTTATGCCAATGCCATGCATTTCCGGTTCATCTTTTTTACTTGTTTTTATTTCATTACCACTGTAAATAATTGGATGACTGCATGTATTTTTCACCGAAAGAACTATAAGATTTTCCTCTATCACAAACTTTAGTTTTATAGTTTTCTTTTCCTCACATTTTTCACATGCTTCAATGGCATTATTTAGCAGATTTGCTAAAATAACTACCAGATCCTCATCCTCTATTACAATTTTTGATAAATCATTTACCTTAAACACAAAAACAATATTCTTACTGATAGCCTCCTGATACTTTGTATTAAGAATCGCATTTATTATCACATGATTTGTATTGATTACATTTTTTTCTCCAATAAAAGTATTGCTGATATTTCTTACATATTTACTTGCCTTGTCATATTCATGATCTTTCAATAAGGATTCTATACACAATATATGATTTTTAAATTCATGTGACTTTTTCTTCTGAATTTCATAATTTTCCGAAATAGAACGATACATATCAATTTGGTTTTTAAACTGTAGTCCCAATATTTCCTTTTCATGCAATTTAGCTTCACTTGTTACAATATCGTTAATCAGGAAATATACAAATATATTCATCACAGCCAATCCCAAAGAGATAGAATATAAAACGTTCGCCTGCACTTCATTTTTTGTATATTGAAACGTCATAATCATTGCTATAATTGTAATTATTGTAAATACAGGAAAAAACAAAAATCTTCCCCATATTTTGTCAGGTAAAGTCTCTGTTGATTTTTTCCCAAAGTGTTTTTTTAGCAGTAAGATACATAAAAATACGGTAATCTTGCTAAAAATAACAACCAAGCTTCCCTCTAACGCATATCCTTTTTGTACCTCACCCGCTTTTGAAATAATTGTGTTATTACTAATATAAGCTATATAATCAACTATGATTGATAATCCTTGATATAATAATGCAAAAATGACAGATTTTTTTATACTTATTTCAAAATAAAAACTCATAATTATAACTGCAGCCAGTACAACCAACGTCATTTTCAATATAAGCATATCAGACAAAAATAATCCGCATAAATAATAACAGCAAATCAATGATAGCATCAGCAAAACTTTTTGACTTTTTCTTAATCTCGAATTTTCTTTGCAAAAAACATCGTAAAATAAATTACAACATATCGCTTCAAATATAATAATTACTAAACTGAAAAAATATGTAAACATATATCACAATTCTCCCTTATATGAAATGAATGCATCCTTCACATTCTTATATCTTGCCTTAGGTATGAGCAATTCCTGATTATTACATAACAGTACTTTATAGCATTTAACACTCCTAATATATTTCAAATTAGTCAAATAGCTTTGATGGATTCTAATAAAATGGAAATCTTTTAGTTCATTTTCCAGCTCATTTAATGTGCCATATAAATTATAGATTTTGATTTTATCCTCCATGATATAGAATTGCAGTTTATGTAATTTGCTTTCAATATATAGTATATTGTCTATATTAATCTCCTTTTCTCCTTCATTGAACTTGAATTTTTTCTTTTTTACTACCAAATTCATCTTATGAAGAATGGCATCCATGCATTCGCTTATGGAAGCCTCTAAATTAGTATTATTTTTCAACAGATATCTTATGGCATCGACCTTGTAGCCCTCCAACGAATAATTTATATAAGCTGTCACAAATACAATATATATTTCAGAACTATATTCCCTGATTTTTTGTGCCGTAACAATTCCATCAACATCATCCATATTAATATCCAAAAAAATGATGTTGTATTGTTTAATTTCAATTCCTAAATCAATTATTTCCTTACCTGATGAAAATGTATCTATTTCATAAGAAATCTCTTTTTCGTTTAAATAGGCTGCAACATATTTATTTATATTATCTCTAAATACTTTTTCATCATCACATATAGCTATTTTTAACATTTTTTCTCCATTACTATCTGTTGTATTTCAACAAATTTTTAAATAATCTGTATATATTTTTTTACAAAAAAATCCGCAATACTATAATTTAGTATAGCGGATTCATTCCTAAAAAACAATTATTTTAATCTAAAGCGATAGCCTCATTTTCCTGACGTCTTAAAATATCAAACTCATCAGGTGTCTCTGACAGCTTTACATAGAATACCTGCTGTGGATGTGGGCAGGATTCCATCTCATTGCCGTCCTCATCAACGAGTGCAAGCACTGTTGCAAGCACATTGTCTCCGTTTGGCTTCATGATTTCAATCTGCTCGCCAACTGAGAACTTGTTTCTCTGCTCCATGCGGTAGAGGCCTTTTTCATTTGGAGCACCTACGATACCAAGGTATGTGTAGCCCTTCTCGTAAGTATTGTTATCGTATATCTGAGTCTCCTCCGAAGGCTTTCCGTAGAAAAAGCCAGTGGTAAACTGCCTGTAGGTACAGCTCTTTATCTGCTCTAAGTACCATGGCATATTTGCCTCGTATTTTTCAGGTGACTCAAGATAATCATCTATCGCCTTGCGGTAGGTTCTTGCTACTGTTGCCACATAGAGAGCGGTCTTCATACGTCCCTCTATCTTGTAGCTGTCTATTCCTGCATCAATCAGATCCGGGATATGCTCTATCATGCACAGATCCTTTGAGTTGAAGATATATGTGCCACGCTCATTCTCGTATACCGGCAGATACTCACCCGGACGCTTTTCCTCCACAACTGAGTATTTCCAGCGGCACGGATGTGTGCACGCGCCCTTATTCGCATCACGGCCTGTGAAATAGTTGGAAAGCAGGCATCGGCCGGAATATGAGATACACATTGCTCCGTGCACGAAGGTCTCTATCTCCATCCTGTCATCTATGTGCCCTCTTATCTCCTTTATCTCCTTAAGCGAAAGCTCTCTGGCTGTCACCACGCGGCTGGCTCCGAGATTCCACCAGAACTGATATGTGCCGTAGTTCGTGTTGTTGGCCTGTGTGCTGACATGTCTTTCTATCTCCGGGCAGACCTCCTTTGCAATCATGAAAACTGCCGGATCTGCAATGATCAGTGCATCAGGTCTGTCCGGCTTCATGTTGTGAAGCTCTGTAAAGTATTCGCGCACTCCGTCAAGGTCATAGTTGTGAGCCAAAATATTGGCAGTAACATACACTCTCACACCGTGAGCATGCGCAAAGGCAACTCCCTCTGCCATCTCCTCCATTGAGAAATTCTTAGCCTTGGCCCTTAGTCCAAATGCCTCTCCACCGATGTAAACTGCATCAGCTCCATATATAACTGCTATCTTAAGTACCTCCAGGCTGCTCGCCGGACAAAGTAATTCTATTTTTCTCATTTTTTCTCCCATACAGTTTTGTATTCATCCAATATATTCTACACCGGTTACTATAGCTTTGTTGACACCGTAATTCCATCGCCTATAGGCATCACCGCCGTCACCAGCTCATCGGAGTGTGTAAGCTCGTAGAGATACTCCCTCATACGCTTGTAGATGGTACGGTTTCTGCGCTCAACGATATAGTGCGATTCTATGATATCGCCATCCTGCAGCACATTGTCGGACACCAGCACCCCACCTGTCTTTAAAAGGCGAAGCACCTGTGGCATAAAGTTGATATACTGTCCCTTTGCCGCGTCCATAAATATCATGTCAAACTGTCCTTCAAGCTGTGGAAGTATCTCCGTTGCATCGCCCTCTAAGAGTGTAATCTGCTCCTGCTTCCCGGCTCTTTCAAAGTTGGCCTTTGCGATAGGTATTCTTTTTTCGTAATTTTCAATCGTCACTATCTGACAACCCTTCGGTGCATACTCTGCCATCAAAACGGCAGAAAAACCAACCGCTGTTCCCACCTCGAGAATACGCATTGGTTTTTGCATTGCAAGAAGCAGCTTTAAAAAGCTCTGCATCTCTTTTCTGATAATCGGAACGAAGTCTCTTAAGGCTTCCTTCTCTATCTCATCTAATACAGGCGTGTTGCCTCTGTCCAAGGAATTGATATATGTGACAAGTCTCTCATCAACTATCATTCTTGTATTTCCCAATCTAATTATTGACACAAATGCGCTTAACGGATAATTACTGTGTATCCGAAGGCTCCGTAGTCTGTGTCTGTTCTTCATCGCTCTTGTCGGAGGACATGATTACCATCATATCCTTTGCCGTCATTGAAGTGTTGAGTGTGTATACCCCTGGCTTTATATGTCCTGAGTAAGCAGACAGCTTAAGCTGGAGATAAAATAAATTGTGATCCCTTACAAGGCCCTTGTCCTCTAAAAGCTGTCCAAGCTCCTCTGCGGAGATGCCCTTTTCCACCTGAACGAGTACATCCTGACCATCGCCGTTTGTCATGGCAGGCTCAGTAAAAACTCTGTAGCCAAAATCATAGCAGATGCTGCAGATTTTTATGCCCGCAAACAGCACTAAAAGAGCAATCATTATTGAAAAAGCAACCCTTATAAAACCAAATAAAGCCTTGTTAAAATCCATAAGCTGTTCCTACACTTCCATAATTATAGGTATAATCATCGGTCTTCTCTTTGTTTCCTTCCAAACAAAGTCTCCCAATGCATCCTTTACCTCTGTCTTAATCTTGCCCCAGTCTGTCACATTGTTGTCTGTCAGACGCTCCATTGTGTCATCCAGCACGCATTTTGCCTCATCCATCAGGCTCTCAGAATTGCGCACGTATACAAATCCTCTCGATACAATATCAGGACCTGCAAGCAGCTGTCCTGAGCCTGCCTCAAGTGTCATCACAACGATGATGATTCCGTCCTCAGCCAGACGCTGTCTGTCACGGAGCACGATATTTCCTACATCTCCTACACCAAGTCCATCGACCATGACATTGCCCACATGCACTCTGCCTGTCACCTTGGCACCGTCCTCATTGATTTCAAGCACATCTCCTGATGAAAGGATCTTGATGTGATCTGTATCATATCCGAGCTGCTCGGCTATTTTAGCCTGTGCCACAAGATGCTTGTACTCTCCATGAACAGGGATTGCGTACTTTGGATTGACAAGAGAATAAATAAGCTTTATATCCTCCTGACACGCATGGCCGGAAACATGGACATCCTGGAATATAACGTCTGCACCCTTCATCATGAGCTCATTGATGATACCTGTAACCGACTTCTCATTTCCCGGTATAGGGTTTGAGCTGAATACGATGGTATCGTTTGGCTTTATGGATACCTTTCTGTGGGTACCGTTTGCCATACGTGAAAGAGCTGCCATTGACTCTCCCTCAAGACTGTCAAGA
>OCSF01000152.1_pt1 | contig 7626 bp, 9 predicted proteins | sample 1502821 | NCBI WGS metagenome assembly OCSF01 (sample SAMN03418285, study PRJEB22391) | human gut metagenome | biome: human-gut; feature: organic feature; material: feces | host: Homo sapiens | place: Italy | collected 2013-04 | reverse complement strand
GATAGTCAATCCCCTTCGTCTCCTTCTCCTCTGCCATGCCCGTCTTTGCCTGGCTTCCCGCACGTATTCTCATCCTGTTTTCCCCTCCAGTTTTTCTCTGTGTACCAGTTCGCCTGTCTTTTGCAGGCCTCTCCCATATTCTCTTCGAAACAAAGAAACCGTTTTGATTTCGTCCTCCTCCATCCCTGTGATCTCTGCGATCTCCTCCACCCGACGGCTTCCATCCTCCCCGCGTCCTAAATGCACGAGAATTTCGATTCCCGATGCAATCTGGCGGCGGATTGCTTCCAACGGGAGCTGCACTCCCATCAGCACCATCGTTTCCAGACGGGAGATCATATCTTTCACGCTGTTTGCATGTGCCGTGCTCAAAGATCCCGCATGCCCGGTATTGAGTGCCTTTATATGGACTCCCTATGTTCCCATCATGCAGAAATACAATATCTTTACTTAATATACACTGTATATAACGTTATTATCTTGCCATTCCACAGTTGCAAAAAGAAAAGAGCGCCTTTCACAGCCCTCTTTCATATCGACTTTCTCATTCATTTGTCATACTCAACAGTTTTGCAACCAATGTCTCTAAACTTTTTCCCAAAAATGGGATAAAGTCTGGTATTGCACCAAATGCCATCCCAATTATTATCATTCGACCACATTCTCTTGCAGATTCCAATGCAAATCCATAACTCAAAACACCTGTCAGAATAAATATAATTGATAAAAAGTAAAGCAAAATATTTCCCAATATCATCGGAATTTTTAATAACCAGTGAATCAATGTCATTACTGCAAGAATTAAATATAAAAACACTTTTATTATGTACTTAACCAACATTTTTAATCCCTCCCTTTTTTATCTTTCCGGACAGCAAGAATCTTGCCATCCGGACTTCCATTTTTTTGCTATCCGGACTTCCACTTTTTTGCTATCCGGGCTGCAAAATTCTTGCTATCCAATACAGTTCATTATCCTTTCGTGTATATCATTTCCGTCAAAATCATCTCTTCTGCATCATGACAAAGGGTATTCATCCTCCTTGTCCATTCCATGTTGTCCTGCCTTTTTAATTTCTCTGTAATTCCTTGTTTCTCCATCATCAGTTTTACTAATTGTTCTTCTCTATCCCTTGCTTCTGCATCAATCTGATTCAAATGCTCGACAAGTTTTCCTTGTAACAACAATATTTGATATTTTGCCTTTCTGTGTTCCTGTAAATAGCTTTTACGAAGCATCCCATATTTCCCATAAGTTGGTTCGATATCTGTAAGTGCCAATTCTGGCAAATAATAATCACCACATAACATATAAGTAAGTCCATTTTTCTCATCATAAATTTCGTTCTGCATAAAATATTCTCCTTTTCTTCCTATAATTGGTCGTACATCTTCAACAGTGTTCCCTTTTTCATTTGACTATATTTCACCTGTAATTCTTCATATTTTTTCTGAAGACTTTCATATTCGTTTTTCGGAACACTATCGGATAATTTCTGTTCTAAACTCTTAATCCGTGCTTCCTGTGCTTTTGCAATAGCATCACTTTTAGGATTTCGCAATATCATTCCCTGTTGTTTTTCCTTCAATTCCATCATGACCTGTTTCACATTCGGATTATTATAGAAAAAACCTCTGGAAAGTCCTGTTAGTTTTGTAAGTTCAGCAACTGAAATTTTTATATTTTTTCTATACATTGTTTCAATAGCTGTTATTGCTGTTTCCGTCATTTCCGCACTTTTTTCTTTTGCCAGTGCTACCATTTTATCGTGTTTCTGCATTTTCCTTTTCCCTCCTGTATTGTGCTAATAATTCATTCATTTCATCTCGTACAGCCTTTGTATCCTCCGCTAATGCTTCGTTTCTTAACCGCCGATAATGTGGTATGGTTCGTGTATCCTTATGCCCCAACAGCCTTGCAATGCTATCATCATCTAATTTCATTTCTGTAAGTTTTACTCCAAAAGTATGTCTAAAACGATGTGTACGAAACTCAAAATAATTTCCATTATCATCCCTGATATCATTTTCATAAATCATGATATTTACATGATATTTCAGCATTGAATCTGTATACAATTTTCCATTATCTTGCAGAAAAATATATTCTGAATCTGGATGCTCCTTTTCTGAAACTTCTATTGCTTTTCTAATCAATTCTGCCAGCTGATCGCTAACTGGTCTTTTGTATTTCCTTGTTTTCTGCTGGATAATAGTTATAAAATAATGTCCAGATTTCTCAGATAAGCAATCCCTTCGCAAAGTCAACGTATCCTCTATTCTTGTACCGAGCATCTGATGTATTATTAAACATCTGCCTAACTGGGGCTTTAATTTTGTTAATGCACAATTAAATCTTCTGATTTCTGCATCTGAATACGCTTCTGGTAAAGCGTTGTCATATGCTCTGCAATCACTGGATAGAAAAAGGTTGCATATATTTCCTATTTCCAGTTCACGCCCTATTTCATCCAACAGATTATCCAAAACCGACAGCTCTGTCGTGTAACTGACTGATGTAAGACCGGTATCCGTTTTTATATAAACCAGATAATCTTCTATCATATCCCTGCTAATTTCTGTAAAGTGCTTTACTTCTGGAAATCGATCATACATGAAACTAGCAAACCGACGGAATCCACGCAATTCACCTTTTATACTACCCATTGCTTTTGTCTGGCAGTGGCTATACAATATTTTCTTTATTATCTCTTTAAATTCTTTCTGCCTGATCTCACGAAAATCTAATCTATATCTTCCACGAATCGGATTACTCCTTGGCACAATATCCAACTTTCTCATATCCCATACATCTTTTTCGTTTTCTGGAATACCTGCTGTTTTACACTTCACAACATACTCATAATACATTTTCAGAAAAGAAACCTGAGCGCTACTTTGTTGCTCAACATTCCGCCTATCTGGTCTATTTCTTCTAACATACAGCGCCAATCCTTTTTTATATAAAAATGCTTTATAACTTCTCTCCAGTTCTTCCCATTTTTTATCAGTGATGCTGCTACAACTTGTACACTTCTCATTCAGAAATTCTTTCAACAGATCAAATCTGTAAATATCATTTACTACTGTTGATAATGACAAACGTCTACATCTATCATCGATATACCCATAAATCTCATCCTGCATCTTTTCATTATGAATCTCTGATATGTAGTACACCCTGTTTTCCTTCCATTTCAGTCCTGCCAACTGTTTTTCTGTAGCTTGTTGATAACAGTCATACGAAATCAAATTAATATTACCTTTCATCATCTTCTGCTCCTTTCAATTTAAATGACTGATTTTTAGAGAAATATTTATCTTCAGCCGATACAATACGTTCCGGCATGAAATCAATGTACTGTTTTGTCATATTCTCACTTGAATGTCCTAGATAATCTCGTACCCCTTGTATAGAAACCCCATTTCCGTACATTGAAGTTGCAAGGTTATGTCTGTAATCGTGTGCTCTAAAGATATAATCTCCGCAGGCAATCCCACGAGCCTTACACTCCCGAATCATCTGATTTGAAAATGTCTGTCCATTAAATGCACCACCCTTTTTATTTTTGAATAAATACTCCTCATTTTTTATTCCGTACTTTTTTTCATAATCATTCACCAGTCCAACCAATAAACTGGGAACAGGAATGACTTTTTCTCTCCGCATTTTGCTTTGATATATGCGCATCCAATTCTCATTGCCTTGTGAATAAAAGGCTCCCGATTTTATTGTACAAACCTCGCTTTTCCTAATTCCTGTGCAAAACAAAATCAAATACATCAACTGTAAATGCTCTGGGAATGCCGGCAGCTCCTTAATTAGATGAGCAATTGTTTTTTCTGGAACACTTCTTTCATTGTGTTCCGAAAAACCTTTTTTTAAAAATCGTTCCGGATAAAACTTCAACACTTCAATATTTTTCATTTTCAAAAACTGTAGAAATGTATGCATATGTGTGATATATCGGTTAAAAGTGGAATACTTAATATCGGACTCATCCAAAACAGACACATAATCCGCTATATCTTGCATCTCCAGTTCAGTTACTTTCTTACTCTGTCCATCCAGATATTTTAAAAATTGTGAAATAAAACTTATTGTATTTCGGATATTTGATAAAGACAGATCAGATATTCCGACCAAATATTTTGCGTATAATTGTAAATACCAACGATTTTCTTTTTCGTAAATATTAATAAATGAAAGGCTTTTAACAGGTGAACTGGCATTGATTCTCGATTTATCAAACTGAAACCTATCCATATACCAGATACACGCTCGCCAATTTGTCTCTGAATCTGTCAGAAATAACGTTCTTCTCGCAAACTCAACAATCTTAGAAGCCTGTTTTTTTATAATTTCCGACTCCTTGTTTAAATACAGATAAAATCTGTTTTCGTCTGCCTGTTCCATTTCTTCAATATCATCTATTCCGTACTTATCGCAAAACCGTATAAGTGCTTTTAATGGTTCTAAAAAATATCTTCGATGTCTTTGTACCTTATCCATATTCAGAATTTCACACAGCAATATTTTTGTCTGTCGCACCAACTGTGATGAATGTATCCTCGTTAAGTCCCATAACAAATCATTCTTATCAACCACCTGACGGAAAGATTGTGCTTTCTTCTTATTGGGGACATACAGCAAAAACAATTTGTCTTGCTTAAAAAACTCCTGTTCTACAGAGAAGGGCTTTCCTTGTGAATAGACATCCGGCATATTTTCTATTTTTAAACGATCAAATAAGCTCAGTAATTCCGCTTTATATTTTTCTGAAATATCCTCTTTTTCAAGAGAATCCATATACATTTTTCTCGTTTCATAGTTAATATCTGCAGTACACTGTATATCTGTATACTGAAAAAATTTGTATAACCGGTTATAGTATTTTGCTTCTCCAGTCGTAACTAAAGATATTTCTTCCTTTAATTTCTCAGATATTTTTTCCTGATATAACTTCGGAACAATTTTTAATACTGCCAAGGTAATCCCTCCTTCCTTTTACAGAAAATCTGCAATTTGGTATAAATCTTCATTATTTGAGTAGTATTGATCTGTCGCTTCTATCAATCGTTCATTATTTTCACCCAAGTATTTAATGGTAGTTTCAACTTTCTTATGCCCCAGGGCAAAACGAATGTCATTCAAATCCCATCCTTCTTTTCTTCTTTCCTCCGCAAAATAGTGTCGGAGCTGATGCGGATGGGAATTGATATCCGTTTTTTTGGATAGCCTTTTCAACATGCTATACACAGAATCCGCATCTAATGGCTCTCCTTTGTTTTTTCCAGTCAATTTTGTAAATAAATACTCCGAGTTCATCAGACTTTTTCGGTTATCAGAAATGTACTTAACCAAGAACTCAAAAGTTGTATTACTTAACAAAGCCATTCTATATTCTGCATTTTTTGCTCTTGCCAAGTTGGTATTGGATTCACGATACCTTACCCGAACCGTCCTTCTTTCAAAATCAATATCTTCGGTATAATGGATTCCCAGAATTTCCCCTAATCTAAGACCGGTTTCTGCCATCATTGCTATCAGCAATCGATCTCTATCATTCGTACAGGCATTTATCAGCTCCTGTATTTCTTCGGATGTTATTTCTTCCAGATTAGGTTCTTCTTCTTTGAAGAAACCTTTAAACGAATTCACTGCATTTTGATGATTTACTCCCATACTGTCAAAATATGATACTTTTTTTACTCGTAAGACTTTAAGCATTGGCAAAACATCTTCCAGTGCCAAAAACTGGTAGTATCTGAAGACTGCACCAAGATACATATTGCAGGTCTTATTGCTCGTCTGTGTATTATGCTCAGTATGCTTTCCACTCTTAACCCAATACAAGAAATCAATAAAATGTTTATTCTGCTCTGAATAGGATAGCAATGTAATCTCATCCAATCCTATCGTTTGCTCCTGCAGATAATTGTAATAATATGAAAGTGCGAAGGCTGCGGATTTTACAGTATTCGGAGAAGCATTAATCTGATCCAGATGCTTCAAATACTTTGATGGAAGGATTTCAATTTCTTCAATATCAGAAATAATCAAAAAACGTGGTCTATTATCTTTCAAAACCGAAACAACCCTATATTTCAATCCACAGCCCTCCTTCCTTTCTTTTTGATTTGTTTGATTTCTTTGACTTTTTGATTTACATTATACACAAAGATGTCAAAATGTCAATTACGTTTTTGACTTCTTTGACTTTTAAAGGAATATCAATAAAGCATTTTTTGATTTCTTTATGTTTTAAATTGATTTTTAGGGATATAATTGATAAGATAAAATACAAGAAGTCAATTTATACAAAGTCAAAGAAGTCAAGAGGAGATTTGAATGAACGAATTTATATCAAATTCAGGCACACTAATAAATCCTGACAGCGTTTACGATCAGGAAAGATTCATCAATATACTTCAAATCATTTTACAGAAAAAAACACAAAAAGAATTATCTGAACAAACAGGCTTAAATAATGCAACCATTTCACGAATGCTCAACGGTGCCCGATCTGGAAGACCATATAAAAGCACTATTGATAAAATTGCAAAAGCCATTGATGATCCAGAACTTATCCAAGAATTATATGATGCAACGGGATATTCTTCTAAGAAAATACGGGAACGGAAAAAGATAATTGCAGACAATGGATTTTCTCTGGATCTCTCTACTGTTCAGGTGCATGAAAAATTTTTTTCTACCTTAATGCGTGGACTTTCCATGATGACAAGTCTGCATAAAGTTGAATGGACAATAAAATCCGGAACACCCAGATCATACGATTATTTAATTGAATTAAAAGAGGGAAATATAGATTATTGGTACATCAGATATGTAGATAGAATTATTTCTGATGAAGAAAGAAAAAAAGCCTTAACTGCCATTTATGGAGAATTTGCAAAATTGAAATTGGGCGGAAAAATCAAAGTTTCTTGCGCCACTCCTTCTTACGAAGATTATGATTATTTTGTTACAATTCCGCCATATCAATTAAATACAAATGCTTCAATTATACATTTTGATTCTGAACTCGAAAGATTTGCAGACGAAACCTTTTTAGAGACAGCTTTACCACTTAAAGAAAATATTCCTGTTAAGGATTTTTGTAATCTTACCGAACCACTGATACTATAACTTTTTGATTTTATCACAGAGAGAGTTACTTATGGCTCTCTCTTTTTTTTGCACTTCCTCCTCCCACGTTCCAACTCATTATGGCTAATCATTTTTCTAAAGTAAGTATCGCCTAGAGTAACTCAAAATCCCATTGCTGGATTATGATTCTCTGACGAACTTAATGGAGATTACAATTCCCCATACCCTCAATATCACAAAATATCAAATTTTGCTATTAGCTCATAATAAATTTTCGCAGCTATCTGTTTTTGCACTCATAGTTATCAAAAGCTTTTTATAACCATCTGCTTCTACCAGTAACAAAATGTCAATAGTTTTTGAATCACTTTTTCAAAAAAGGCAAAAAAATAGAACGTATAGATTATTTCCATACGCTCTATCTCACATTTCATATTAAATTTTTGAATTCTACAAACTTGAATTTATACCCGGTACTTGTCTCGATTTATAGTCATATCAACCAAATGAAATAC
>OCSF01000135.1_pt1 | contig 8236 bp, 10 predicted proteins | sample 1502821 | NCBI WGS metagenome assembly OCSF01 (sample SAMN03418285, study PRJEB22391) | human gut metagenome | biome: human-gut; feature: organic feature; material: feces | host: Homo sapiens | place: Italy | collected 2013-04 | reverse complement strand
TTTATGGCGGTGCAGGGCGTATGCTTGAACAGGCAACAATCTCGTCAAAAGGCGGGCAACTTGCCCGCCGTAAATCTTTAAATTATGCTTTGATTTTTCCAGAAAATATTTTACTTACTTTGTTTTTCATGAGTATGAATACAATTCAATTTTTACTTATTTCCGTATCTGCGAAAACTCTTATAAATAAAAGGCAGTAAGACTATTGCCATCACTGTATACATTACCATTACAAGCGGAATTTGTCGAAATACACAATTCCCAATCTGATAAATAAGTGGGACTTTTACACTTGCCTGTACATTTGTCAAAATTGTTGGTATCAAATTGAAAAGCGTTGTATACCCAGAAAGTGCCCGTCCTATAAATGGCAATAAGCAATATAAAAAGAACGGAATGCAAACAGCGACACTAATTGTATGCATTTTAGCCGCTACTAACATAGACACTGAAGCCGCCAGCATACTGGCTATAAATCCACATACAACTGTCAATAAATAGTATTGTCCATATGACATAATGTAAATACTATATGCCTGATACATTTGATAAGGTGTATTCATACCACTGGTTCCCATAATTCCAAAACAAATCACACTAAGTAATATAATTCCCATACAATAAATCATAACTGTCGTAGCTACTCCTGCCAGTATTTTTGTTTTAACAGCTTTTGTACGTCCATATTTTGTAGAGAAAAATACTGCATCTGCTTTTGTCTGAAAATCATCTGCAAATATTCCAGCACAAATAAAACCAACTATGATTGCCAGAATAATAGAATACGTTTCTACATACATAATCATAGTATCCCACGGACTATAAGATTCGTATTCTACTGGTAATTTTATTTCATTGTATTTCTTTTCCAAGTATTTTTTCTGAACAGAAGTCTTTCCATATTCTTCTGCCATCTTTTCCATATTTTTATGATAAGTGTCATAGAACTCTTGTATATTTTCTTCTGTAATTTGATTCAGAACACTTTCATCATATTCTGCATCCGGTGTTAATACCGATATTATAAAACTCCTAATATCATCTATCGGTTGCAATGTCGTTCCGTAAATTGCATTTTCTTCTGAGGATTGTGTCACCGCATTTTTATTTTGTTCTATAACTTTTCCAAGTTCATCTTCTGTCAATGTACATTTCCATGCTCGTCTGTTATCTGTAAGTTTTCTTGTTGCCATAATTCCAGTACTAGCATTTCCATTCTCATCCACATAGCGATTACTTGTAACTGCAAATCCGCTAAAAATGACAGCAAGTATCAATGCCAATCCGATTGCAAATACATTAATTTTCTTTGAAAAAATTCGTTTTAATTCTAATTTAAGCATCTTGTTTTTCCTCCGATTTTTCTCCAAAATAAAATAGAAATGCATCTTCCAGATTTTTTTCTACAGCCACAGCATCTTCTGTTGGCTTTTCTATTGAAATAATTCTAAGCTCTGCTCCGGTTTTTGTTGTTTTTATATTTCCAACCAAATATTCATTCATATATTTGTCTATCATATTTCTCGAAACATTACATTGCCATACATTTTCTTTCATAGAAGATACTAAATCTTCCGCAGTACCTGCATAAAAAAGTTCTCCATCTTTCATTAACATAATGTTATTCGCAATGTACTCAATATCCGATACAATATGTGTAGACAAGAGCACCAAACGTTCTTCCGACAATTCACTAATTAAATTACGAAAACGTATTCTTTCATTCGGGTCTAATCCAGCGGTAGGTTCATCCAGGACAAGAATTTGCGGATCGTTTAACATCGCCTGTGCTATTCCCACACGTCTAACCATTCCCCCAGACAAATTCTTCATTTTTCTTTTACTGAATTTTTCCATTCCTACTTGATTTAATAATTGCTTCACTTTTTTTCTGGCAAACGGTATTTTTAACCCTTTTATAGAAGAAATGTACATCATGTAATCATATACGGTCAAATCTGGATAATATCCAAAATCCTGTGGTAAATATCCCAGAACTTCTCGATATTCACCTCCTAGTTTCCATATATCTTTACCATTCCATAATATTTGTCCTTCTGATGGTTGAACAATCGTACAAAGCATACGCATTAATGTGGTCTTTCCTGCTCCATTTACTCCAAGCAGTCCATAAATTCCTTTTTCCATAACACAATTCACTTTATTAACAGCATTTACTTCTCCGTATTGTTTTGTTACATTTTTAAATTCTAATTTCATACGTGTAATCCTCCAAAATTTTTTCATCAAATAGCAATGACTTCTGAACACAAAAAATAAAATATACAAAAGTCAATATCAGCATAGCCACCCATACCGGAGTTACAAGTTTCTGATAAATAACATCATTTGCAACAATCATCATCCATAAACCAACCCATACCAGACAAGAAAGTACTGCTATATATTCTGATTTTTCCCATCTGCTGTACAATACACGAAAACATATACAACATGAAACATTTACCGGAAGCAAAAAATTAACCACCAAATCACTTAACGAGAGTATTGTTGTTTGATATGTAATTGCCAAAAACACCATAACGATCACCAGATCCACTACTCCAAACATTAACATTCTTGCTGTACAAATCTGACGCAGTGTGTAATAAGACGCCTGCTCAATTTCAATCGCACCATTTCTTCTGTTTTTCCAAATTTCCGGGACAATCAGAACCACAAATATTGTGGCAGATATTCCCATAATCCTCATCATATCTTTTATGTCTGACGTATAATTACTCAACCATATCCATAGACACATAAGAACACAACCTTGTAAAATCCACCATCTTTTTTTTATGAATTTTGTCTGCTCATACAAAAATTCAAAATAAGATGTTCTATGCGATTGTTTCGATAAAACCGACTCTGACAAAATATTCTGACATGCTTTTACTGTTTTGTTCTCTGCTTCAGCCCTTACATACTTTTCTTCAATCTCCTCTTTATATTCCTTTATTTGTTGCTTATAATTCTTCATCTTTTTTCACCTCCAACTCTTTCATTAAAAGTTCTTTTGCTCTTCCGATTCGATATTTTACAAGAGAAAGTTTGATATGAAGTAATTCTGCAATTTCTCTTTGCTTCAATTCCTGAAAAAAATATAAAACTGCCGTTTCTCTAATTTCTTCCGGTAACTTTCTCACTGCCTGTTCAATAGTTAATCGGACTCCTAGCTCTTCTACATGATTTTTACTACAGTCCTCTGATTTTAGTAGTTCCTCTGATGGAATATCTTTTTTCTTTTTGTAATAATTTTTAACGGTATTTCCGGCAATTGTATAAAGATAATTCTTAACTTTTCCATATTCTTTATATCTATATAAATTGGAAAAGAAACGTGTAAATACTTCTTGTGTCAAATCCTCTGCCTCATAGGGATCATAGATATGTAGCAAACAATATTGATATATACTTGAGTAATATTTTTTGACCAGTTTTTCACAAGCATCTTCATCTCCTGCTCTTGCTAGATGTACTAACAAAGAATCAGTTTTGTATTCCATTCGCAAATTTGCCTCCCTCTGTTTTCTAAATAATATAACAATCCTACTATAAAAAAAGTTAGGATTTTCTTTTGTTTTTATTTATATTTTTCTAAATATTCTTCAAAACATAAATTTTCTTCTTTCATTATTTTAGCGACAGTCGTTCCAACATAACGGTAATGCCATGGTTCATTACTAATTCCTGTTATATCCGTTTTATCTTCCGGGTAACGTTTTACAAACCCATATTTATATGCATTTTCGTCTAACCATTGATATACTTTTTTAGAAGAACATTTGTCGGTATCCGCATTAATATCAACACTCAGTCCTAATTGGTGTTCGCTTGTATCGGGAATTGCAACATATTTCTCGGCTCTTTTTTTGCTTCTTTCGCAGAATATCCTTGTTTTTCATATTCATTGATTTTCTCGTCCATAATTTTTTGTTGTTCTTCTGTTGTTCGATATCCTTCTCTAACAAACAGTGCCAGCCCCTCAGCTCTTGCATCATTAAACATTTGTTGTAATTCTGGATAAATCCGTGAATCTACTTTTTTATCATTCGATAATTCTGTCAATTCTACTTGATAATTATTTGGAATATAATGATTTCGATCGACCAAAATAAGATTCCATTCACCCGAAGTATCTGCAAAGGACTTTTCTGACTGCAAAATTTTCGGTAATGTTAATTCTCCAACCTGCACATCGATTTTTATTGTTCTCCTCATTACAACGGTTATTATGATAGCCATTAAAAGAATGAATACACGTAAAATATTCTTTCTTCTGCGATTGCTGTATCTTCTTTTGTTCATTTTCTCTCCCACACTTTCATTATCAAAATATTTCTACTTTTAATATAATTAACAACCAAAACGACAAAAGAGTTAGTATCTAAACTTATTTATCAATAAAAAGTTTATTTTTTCTCAATTCCAGCTCAATTTCCCCTCAATGCCTTTTTCCTCTGATTTTCGTATGCTTATCCCACAGCAGAGCAGTACCACACCAGTACGACCTGCTGAATCAATCAATACGATAAAAGGAGGGGATAAACCATGCAGAACTATATCCGCAACACAAACCTGCGCTTTAATCTGGACAAAGAACAACAGCGGAAAGCCTGTGAATATTTACAGACAATGAACAGACAGGATTTTAAATCTTACAGTCAGGTGATCTCCATTGCACTGGTGGATTATTTTGACCGCTACTACCGCACTCAGGCTGATCTCTATCTGGAAACAATTCACAGCCAGACAGTGATGTAGACTGGGATTTTCTTGGCGAATAAACCCTTTTTTTCAGAATTATATGATTTGCCAGAAAGAATGTACTTACCTTATTTCAAATTAAAAGTTCAAGAGTTGCTGTTGTTTTTAGATATGCTGGATTTAGAAAATACAAAAAGATTGAACCAGTATGTTTCCAGACAGGTGGAAACTATCAAAGAAATTCACAGTCTGATGACATCAGACCTAAAACGCCACTATACTATTGAAGAGTTGTCAAAACAGTACCTGATGAACACCACTACTTTGAAATCCGTTTTCAAAGCAGTCTATGGAATGCCCATCGCTTCTTACATGAAAGAATACCGTATGAAGTCGGCATCAAATATGCTGTTGCATGAAGATAAATCTATTTCGGAAATTGCCGCCGCTGTGGGATATAAAAGCCAAAGTAAATTTACATCGGCTTTCCGAGATATATTTCAGATATTACCTACTGCATATCAGAAACTGTATCGTAATCAATAATTTTAATGCAAAACTGCACCCACAATATCCCTGAGTGCAGTTTTGTATCAATCAATATTCTAATGTTTCTCCATCAAGTGGAATATCAAGAACAAGTATCCTATACAAATGCACTTTCCTCTTTTGCTTTCTGCAAATCTTTTAACACTGTTCCTATATCTCCCAAAATAGCAATCCCCTTATCTTCAATGAATTCCGGCAAAAACTGATATTCTGAATTTACGGAGATATAATATGCATCTTTCAAGCTGTTTGTCAGTTCCCAAAACGGTTCCTGTATAAACATCGGTGTCATGCGCCCTACTCCAAGTTCTATAAAGAGAATTTTTCTATCTTTGTTCTTTTGAATGTATTTTGAGATTTTCTCATATTCTTCTTCGTATTTTTTCCCTTGCAGAAAATTCCCATATCCTCTTACCCACGGAAACATTTCCGCACCACAATGAGGGCAGCGAGGAATCAGTTCATCCGGCACCATTGTCCCCTCTCCCATAGCCGCAATCATATCTGCCACAGGTTGTACGGCATCCCATGTTTCATCCTGACAACACTGGGAGCACTGGAAGAAACGATGATCTCCCTGAATCTCACTGACCTTTTCTTCCGAATAAATCTTTACAAACTGTGTATCCTGATTAGTCGTTAAGATATGAAAATCCTTTCCCTGCAAAATTTTATCCAAATCCAGATATGGCTCTCTGATAGGAGCATTTTGTGTAGTATTTAAAAAGGTTGCCACATATCCCCAGTGTTCATTTCTTGTAGAAAACCGATGCATCATTCCGCTAAAAGCACCTTTGAATCCATACTTATCTGCAAATTTTCCAAAATGCTCACGAAAAGAAGGGGTATCACTATAATAAAAGTCACCACCTCCAGCCGCTGATAAACCGGATGCTCCGCCTACTATGATACACTCTGCCTCCTGCACTCTGCGAACAAATTCCTGAATCTGTTCCTCATAAGGAAGTGGTTTTTGTTTGCTCAACACTACAGCAGTACCGCCGGATGCATAGGTACTATAGTGTCTGGAATAGTTCATTTGTGTTTTCATTACCAAATTTTCGTAACAACTCATTTTTTCATTCTCCTGTCTCACAACTGTAATATCTTTAACTACCTTACTTAGTCTATCCTTCGCTTTCTGATTTCATTTAACGCTTCCGTAAGATTACCATCCACACCGATGGATTTTTCTTTGATTTCCTCTGGAATGTAAATTTCGCCCTTGTTAAATGTGATATATCTTGCCTGTGGTTCTACTGCTGCAAGATGCATCAAAGGAGCTTTAATCATCTGATTTCTCCAACCAATGCCAAATTCCAGAATTACCAGCTTCTTTCCATGTAAATTCTGAATAAATTCTTGATAGCGGGCAGCCTTTTCCTTCCAATTTTTCGTTTCTGTAAACGAGGACACCTCACCCCAATTTACTTCCATATCTCCACCGCATTTTGGACATTTCGGCAGTAACTCTTTGGGTACTCTTCCGTTTACTTCCTCTTCTGTCATGGCGAGAACTGCTTTTTGATTAGGATAGACCTCGTCATGACATCTGTTCTTGCACCGCATCTGTGTTAATTTTCCTTCCATTTCAAAAACACGATCTGCCTCAAAACCTGCCGGCACAAAATGATCCTCCGCATTGGAAGTTACTACGAAATATTCTTTATCCTTTACCAGTGCATAGATGTTTTTCATAATCTCACTCGGCTCATCCTGCATAGCTTTTGCCTTAACAAGTCTGCTTACAAACGCCCACTTTTCTTCTACCTTCATTGGCACTGAAAATCCGTGTAAAACACAGCGCAGTCCGTATTTTTCTCTGAAATCTCCCATATTTTCCTGAAACCATGCGTCATCTGCAAAAATATTATATCCCTCTGCGATAGACAAACCATTACTGGCTCCAATCAAAATACCATCTGCTTCTTTGATTATTTGACTTATCTCTTGATATACATTCATCTTCATCACATTTCCTTTCCTACTATGTTTTCTTTTATATCAGATTCCACACTTTTTATTTCGCTTGACTTTTATTTTTTTACTTGTTAAAATTAAAATTACATCAAGCATTAAAATTATATTATCATGTAAATTTAAAAATTGCAAGAAGAAAATTCGAGGTGACAAATGAAATATTCCACAAAGCTTAGTGACACCATTCATATTCTTATATTTATTGCTCTTGGAGATGACGAACAACTCTCCAGCACAAAAATTGCAAAAAGTATCAAGACAAACCCGGCTTATATCAGACAGCTTATGGCAACCCTGAAAAATGCAGGCATTGTTGTCAACACACAAGGTCATGCGAATGCTGCTCTTGCAAAATCGGCAGATAAAATCAATATGTATGACATCTACCGAGCCGTAGAGGGCGATAAGCCGCTGCTTCACCTGGACACAGATACCAATCCGGATTGTGGAATCGGTATCAACATTCAATTCGCTATTGGAGACTTCTATCATGAAATTCAAAATATGATAGATGAAAAAATGAAATCCATTACATTGCAGGATATTATTGACCGATATTATTTTAAAATCAGGGAAGTTAAAAACCTTTAACTAATCAAAAATAGCAAGCACTGCCTGTGTCATGACACAGGCGAAATTCCCCACACTTTCCTATCGTATTTGCTACAATTTGCCTTGGGTAGTTACACCCAAAATTGAATTAAACACGAAACAGACTGTTGTAAAAAACGAACATTTTACAGCAGTTTTTTTGTACCCATTTTTAGGAAGTACGTGACTCAATGGCAAACAGAAACCACACCAATCCGATGCAATTTTATCTCAGCGATGATGAGCAGTACATTCTCACTGCCAAATTCAAAGCATCTGGCATGAAAAGCATGTCAGGAAATCAAAATCGATTTTGCAGTTTTGCCAGTAACAAAATGTCAATAGTTTTTTAATCACTTTTTCAAAAAAGGCAAAAAAATAGAACGTATAGATTATTTCCATACGC
>OCSF01000133.1_pt1 | contig 8324 bp, 10 predicted proteins | sample 1502821 | NCBI WGS metagenome assembly OCSF01 (sample SAMN03418285, study PRJEB22391) | human gut metagenome | biome: human-gut; feature: organic feature; material: feces | host: Homo sapiens | place: Italy | collected 2013-04 | reverse complement strand
TCTTCTTTGCTAACTGCTGGATTGCGTAGGACAAAAACTTGGATATTTAAGCCAGCTGAAATACTTCACAACAGGTTATAGTGTTGATCCTCAGTATGGTAATCCGCAGGGATCACTTGCAGATGTTACCGTAGATAGTTATCAGAAGAATGCAGATGGAACGTTAGTATCTGATTCTTATGGAACAAACTATCCAGATGTCGTTACATTCGAATTGATTCCGGAAGCTCTGAATGATGGATATGTTCCGTTACAGGTATTCGTTCCGATTATGGACGCAATCAGCTCTGGTACAGGAACACAGCCAGTATACCTGAAACTGGATTGGAGCTCATTAAAAGCAACAACATCCGATGATCCAGACTTTGATAAGAACGACAACAATAATAGTAATTCCAACGGAAATAACAACAGTAATTCTTCTATTGGAAACAGCTCACTTGGAAATAATACCCTTGGAAGCAGTTCTCTTGGAAGCAGCAAACTTGGTTCTTCCTCACTTGGAAGTGGTTCTTCAAGTCTGAAGAGTGGAACATCCAGCCTTGGATCAGGTTCCAGCCTGAAATCAGCATCCAACGTTAAGACTGGTGATGTTGTACAGAACAATACCCTGTGGGCAGCTATCCTTCTTCTCGGAGGAGTCGCTTTACTGGCAGGAATCATGGAGTACAACAGAAAGAAAAAAGCAAACATAAAATAATTAAGTAGAGATTTGGCAGACGACCCTCCCATTCCTTCGGGACTGGGAGTCTGCCAAACTCATTTAACAGGAGATAAGGAATGAAATTAGCAGCGAAAAAAAATAAAATATTGTCTGCCATTATGACTTGTGTGCTTGCCATTACTTTAATGGCAGGCTTTCCTGCTGTTAAGGCTTATGCCGCAAGCGGGACAGTGTATAGCTGTACAATTAACAGATGTTACGCACACCCGGTTACCGGAGTAATCGAAGATTCCGGTGGAGAGAGTTCTTATGCAACAGGACAGGGCATGGTAGAAGGTTGTGTATACAGCAATGGTATCTTGGAAGTATCAGACGATGGAGCTTATTATCTGACCATCCGCATGAGTCTGATGGACTACACCAGTGGACATAGTTTTCAGGTACAGAATGTAGGAGATTCCGGCTGGTCTACACCATCAGAAATCGGTATTACAGGAAATGGTTCAGACAGCAACGGTACAACAGCCGATGTGTGTATGCGTGTGCCAAGCGAAAACTGTGTAGTCAGAGGTTCCATGTATGTAGAACCGATGGGAAGAGATGTTATTTTCTATCTGTATCCGAGCAACTACAGTGAAGGAAACAATACAGACATGAACGCAACTATGGTAACAGAAAGTTCTGATGGAACAGCAGTAGAATCCAGTGGTTCTGGTTCAGTAGATAATTCAGGTTCTACTTCCAGTGGAAGTTTAAGTTCTGGAAGTTCTTCTCTTCAGAGTTCCGGCTCATCCGATAAAAGCAGTTCTTCCAGCAGCTCATCAAAGAAACTGGAGAGCAGTATTACAGAAGCTGCAAAACCGAGCAGTGATTCTTCTTCACTGGATACAGAAAATCCAGTAAATTCTTCAGAAGGATTAAGTCTTTCTACTGCGAAAGATGGAACAAGTGACAGCGATTCCGATAGCGGAAATACTTCTTCCGGCAACCGGATTTTTCAGATTGCATTGGCAGTTGTAGTAACAGGTCTGATTCTGCTTGGAGCAGTATCCGGAGTGATTTATTTCTTCCGTAAGAACTGGAAACGTTGGGGAGGTGCAGAGGACGATGATGAATAGGCGTTTGAAAAAAGCATCGGCTGTTCTCCTTGCAATGACCATGATTTTTTCTCTGGCAGGTTGTGTAGACCAGAGTCAGGGAAAGAAAAGCAGTGATTCTGCTACGCAGACAGAGAGCAGTACAGATGAGACAGCCAGCAGTAAGACGGCAGATAAAAAGACTTCTGACAGCAAATCGGACAAGGATTCTTCCAATGAAGATGCCAAGTCTCTCTTAGAGATTAAGTCGAAAATCTCACCCAGTTCCTGAATGGAGAATTATAGCGACTTCTCCGGCAACCGCAGATATCTGTGACAAGCTGGAACTGGATTTGGTAGGTGTTTGCAGTAGCACCGTATCCACAATTCCAGACAGATACAAAGATGTAGAGACAGTCGGAACAGCCATGAGTCCGGATATGGAGATTGTATCCTCACTTAATCCAGACTGGATTTTAAGTCCGGTGTCATTGCAGAGTGATCTGCAGCCGAAATATGAAGCAATCGATACAGACTGGGCGTTTTTGAATCTTAGAAGTGTGCCGGGTATGTACCGTTCCATTCAGGAACTGGGTGAGATTTTCGACAGAGAAGATCAGGCACAGAAACTGGTGGACGAGTTTACAGAATTCTATGATGATTATAAGAAAAAGAATGAAGGAAAAGACCATCCGAAGGTAATGATCCTGATGGGACTTCCGGGGTCTTATATTATCGCAACACCGAATTCCTATGTAGGAAGTCTGGTGGAACTGGCAGGCGGAGAGAATGTATACTCTGACACCGATCAGGAATTTTTGACCGTAAATACTGAAGACATGAAAACCAAAGAGCCGGATATTATCTTACGTGCCGCACATGCACTGCCGGATCAGGTGGTAGAAATGTTCAATAAAGATTTTGCGGAGAATGACATCTGGCAGCATTTCGATGCTGTGAAGAACGGCAGAGTTTATGATCTGACTTATGAATATTTCGGTATGAGTGCTACGTTTAAGTATCCACAGGCACTGGAAGAATTACAGCCAATCCTTTATCCGGAAAGTGATGAAGATTCAGCAAAAGCAAAAGAAACCAGTGATAATGCACAGAAGAAAGCAAAGGATTCTGACGCAACTGAAAAATACAACGAACAGCAGAGCAAGTAGAAAGGAGAGGACAGATGAAAGAGACAGAATTAAAAAATACTTCTGAGACTTCCGAAAGGGAAGTCCAGAACCTCTCCGGTCAGGATAAAGCAAGAAAGCATCGGAAAACAGCAAAAGCAGCCATTTCCTTTATTGTAATGATCGTATTGCTGGTTGCATTATTTTTTGCGGCAGTGAATATCGGAAGCCTGAAAGTCAGCTTCCCGGAACTACTGAAAGGATTATTTGTAAAGTACAATGAAGACGTGGCAACAATCTATGACTTACGATTCCCACGAATTGTAATCTCCATGTTAGCCGGAGCTGCGATAGCGGTATCGGGTGTGTTATTTCAGGCGGTATTAAAAAATCCACTTGCCGATCCGGGAATCATCGGTATTTCCAGTGGAGCAAGTTTTGCGGCGGTACTCATTACCGCATTTGCACCGACTTTATTTTTCTTCACTCCATTATTTGCATTTCTTGGTGGTGTGATTGCATTTGTCTTAGTTTACAGCCTGTCATGGAAAGGGGGATTAAGTCCCTTAAGAATTATCCTTGTCGGTGTGGCAGTCGATGCAATGTTCACCGGATTATCCAGTGCGCTGAATTCAATGAATGGCGGAAACATGTCTGGCGTGGCAGCCATCGTCAATGGTAATATCACAATGAAAACTTGGGATGATGTGAAAACCTTAGTACCGTATGTAATTATCGGACTGGTTCTGGCACTGATTATGACGAAGATGTGTAATCTGTTAGCACTGGAAGATAAGACAGCACGAAGCCTTGGAATCAATGTCAATGCAATGCGTATCGTGATTTCACTGATAGCAGTATTGCTTGCAAGTATTTCCACAGCAGTAGCCGGAGTGATTAGTTTCTTAGGACTGATTGTTCCGCATATCGGAAGAATTTTAGTAGGAAGCGACCACAAGGCATTAGTTCCATTTAGTGCTTTGTTCGGAGCGTTTACGTTCCTGCTGGCAGATACCATCGGAAGAACGATAGCTGCTCCGTATGAGGTATCCGCATCCATCATTATGAGTGTGGTCGGAGGCCCATTCTTCATCATTCTGTTAAGGAGGTCTAAGAAGTATGCGAAGTAAAGAAAAGAATATGGATTTGACTTCTACAGAGAATGAAGCAGCAAAGAAAGTGAAAAAAGCGGATAAGTGGGCAGACAAGCCTGCGATGGAAGTTAGAGATCTGCACTTTTCCTATGGAAAAAATAAAGTCTTAAAGGGCGTATCCCTGAAGATTGAAGAAGGTAAAATCACAACGATTATGGGAGCAAACGGATGTGGAAAATCTACATTGTTTTCCCTGATGACGAAAAACTTATATCCGAGAAAAGGAAATATTTTCCTCAAAGGAAAGAATATCCAGAACCTGAATTTAAAAGAATTTGCCAGAAAGGTTGCGATTGTTCAGCAGTATAACAGTGCATCAGACGATATCACCGTTGAGAATCTGGTGGCATTCGGAAGAACCCCACATAAGAAAATGATGCAGGGAGACAGTGCCGAAGATGAGCGTATGATTCAGTGGGCATTGGAAGTAACCAATCTGACAGAATATCGTGACAGAGAAGTGTCAAGACTTTCCGGTGGACAGCGTCAGCGTGTATGGATTGCAATGGCACTTTGTCAGGGAACAAAGACGCTGTTCCTCGATGAGCCGACTACCTATTTGGATATCCGGTATCAGATTGAGATCCTGCAACTGGTGAAAAAACTCAATCAGGAATTTGGAATAACCATCATCATGGTACTGCACGACATCAATCAGGCAATCGCATATTCAGATAATGTCATCGGCATGAAAGATGGAAAAGTGCTGGTGGAAGGTGATCCGGAAGAAGTGATTACGGAAGAGAGCATCCGGGAACTGTATGGCATTGAGCTTGGTGTGACAAGGGTTGATGGACGGAAGTTTGTGCTGGCGGTGTAAGAAGAAAATAGTAGTAGAACGACAAGAAATAAAGGGGAGGAAAACTCCCACAGGAGAACAGAAAGAAGATGAAAAATCCTTTAAAAGTAGTATGGATCGTGCTTGGATTTCTTTGCCTGGGACTTGGTACGATAGGAATTGTACTTCCTATCCTGCCAACCGTTCCGTTTTATATGGCAACACTGTTTTGCTTTGCAAAGAGTTCTAAGAAACTGCACGACTGGTTCGTAGGAACGAATCTTTATAAGAAACATCTGGACAGTTTTGTTCAGAAAAGAGCCATGACAATAGGAACAAAATGCAAGATTATCGGAATGGTAACGGTAGTCATGGCAATCGGCTTTATCTGCATGAAGAATGTACCAATCGGAAGAATCTGTATCGCAGTGGTTTGGGTATGCCACCTGTTATACTTCTTCCTTCGAGTGAAAACTTTAAAAGTGAGAGAAGAATTACCGGAAGGTGCAGAAGTGGAATAATATGATGGATAAAGTAGAAAAGAAACGACAGAAGGAACAGCATGTCGTGGAAGAGATGATCCGGCTGTATTGCCGGAAAAAACATCCGAAAGAAGACAGGCAGGCAGGGCAGATTTGTCCTGTCTGTCAGGAACTTTTGGATTATGCAAGACTTCGAAGTGAAAAGTGTCCTTTTATGAAAGAAAAGACATTTTGCGCAAACTGTAAAGTGCATTGCTATAAGCCAGAGGTGAGAGAACAGATCAGGCAGGTTATGCGTTTTTCAGGAGCAAGGATGTTATTATACCATCCAGTTCTTGCAGTATGGCATCTGGTATGCAGTAAAAAAGAATCGAAGAAAGAAACAAAAGGGTAAGATTTTTATGATTAAAACAAGACTGGTGGGGCTGTTGTCCCACGCAAAAAAGTATATCGTGTATACGATTTTGTGGCAGTGGGCAGCCCTCCTGTCGCAAGTGTTGGCAGTCTTTTCTATCGCAGATTTACTGGAACGGGTAGTGTACCGGGCAGTAACCGTACCGATCATTGAGCGGACAATACTGATTTTAGTTCTGGTTGTGGTGATTCGATTTATCTGTGAACGGATGGGAGCAAGGTCTTCCTATCTGGCGTGTGTGGATGTAAAGCGGATTCTGCGTGAAAAGATTTATGAGAAAATGTTAAAGTTGGGAGCTTCCTACAGTGAGCAGGTATCCTCTTCGGAGGTCGTACAGGTGTCAACTGAGGGTGTGGAGCAGTTGGAAACATACTTTGGAAAATATCTTCCACAATTATTTTACAGCCTGATTGCACCACTGACATTATTTATCATTCTTTGCAGAGTGAGCCTGAAAGCGAGTGTGATCCTGCTGATCTGTGTACCACTGATCCCGATTTCTATCGTGGTGGTACAGAAAGTGGCGAAGAGATTATTAAATAACTATTGGAGCATCTATACTGGACTGGGAGATTCGTTCCTTGAAAATTTACAGGGACTTACCACACTGAAGATTTATCAGGCAGACCAGCAGAAAGCAGATGAGATAGATGTGGAATCCCAGAATTTCCGTAAGATTACGATGAAGGTGCTGACCATGCAGCTCAATTCCACAAGCATGATGGATATTGTTGCCTATGGTGGAGCTGCGATCGGTATGGCAGTCGCGGTGTCCGAATTCTTAAAAGGAAATATCAGTGTAGCAGGAACGTTATGTATTGTTCTGCTTGCCAGCGAGTTTTTCCTGCCACTCAGACTGCTTGGTTCATTCTTCCATATCGCAATGAATGGTATGGCAGCGAGTGATAAGATTTTCAAGATTTTAGATCTGCCGGAACCACAGGCTGGAGAAAAAACACTGCCGGAGGTCGCGTTAGATGTTACATTAAAAGATGTGCACTTTTCTTATGAAGAGGACAGAGAGATTTTAAAAGGAATCAACTTAAATCTTCCGGCAGGAAGTTTTGTATCACTGGTTGGTGAATCCGGATGTGGTAAGAGTACGATTGCCGGAATCCTTGCAGCAAAGAACCGGGGATATAACGGAGAAATTACCATCGGTGGCGTACCGCTTAATGAAGTGAATGAAACCAATCTGATGCAGAGGGTTGTTCTGGTTCGCCATAACAGCTACCTGTTCAAAGGTACAGTAGAAGAAAATCTGAAGATGGCAAAACCGGACGCAACGAAAGAAGAGATGGAAGCTGTCCTTCAGAAAGTGAATCTCTTAGGGTTCTTACAGACACAGGATGGCTTGCAGACACAGTTGCTGGAAAAAGCAAGTAACCTGTCCGGCGGTCAGTGTCAGAGACTGGTGATTGCCAGAGCGTTGCTTCGGACAGACAGTGCGGTTTATATTTTTGATGAAGCCGCATCCAATATCGATGTAGAAAGTGAAGAACTGATCATGAATGTGATTCACGAACTGGCAAAGACAAAGACGGTGCTTCTGATCTCTCACAGACTGGCAAATGTTGTGAAGTCTGACAAGATTTATTTCTTAAAAGACGGAGAAATCAAAGAAAGCGGAAAGCATGACGAACTGATGAGCCGGAATGGTGCGTACAGACATCTGTATGAAAGCCAGATGGCATTGGAAAACTATGGAAAAGGAGGAGTGGCATAATGAGTGAAAATACGAATACAACAAAACGCAGAAGTGCCCTCCAGATCATGGGAAGTCTGATTGGTCTGGTAAAACCCCTGCTCCATATCATGCTGGCAGCAATCATCCTTGGAACATTGGGTTATTTATGTGCAATCTTCCTGACGATACTGGCAGGACAGGTCATCGTGCATGGTCTTCTGACAGGAGTAGCCGGAATGATTGTTCCGGTGGACAATATGTGGCTGGTATTTACTCCAGTAAAAACGATTATCACAGTCATGATCGTAATTGCAGTGCTTCGTGGAATCCTGCATTATGTGGAACAGTATTGTAATCATTTTATCGCATTTAAGCTGTTGGCAATCATCCGCCATAAAGTGTTTGCAGCACTGAGAAAACTCTGCCCGGCAAAACTGGAAGGACGGGACAAGGGAAATCTGATCTCGATTATTACAACCGATATCGAATTACTGGAAGTGTTCTATGCACATACCATTTCCCCGATTGCGATTGCAACACTGACCTCAATTATTATGGTGATTTTTATCGGAAGATATCACTGGTTAGCAGGCGTGCTTGCACTGGCAGCTTATCTGATTGTCGGAGTAGCCATCCCGATGTGGAATGGAAAACGTGGCAGCCAGAAGGGAATGGAATTTCGGACAAACTTCGGAGAACTGAACAGCTTTGTTCTGGACTCTTTACGAGGATTGGACGAGACCATCCAGTACGGACAGGGTGAAAAGAGAAAAGAGCAGATGTCTGAGCGTTCCAAAAATCTTGCAGGAATGCAGGAGTCATTAAGCAAAATGGAAGGCTCACAGCGTTCATTTACGAACATGGTTATCCTGCTTGCATCCTTTGGAATGCTGGCACTGACAATCTGAAGCAAATGTTACGTTCTCTGCCTCTGCTCCTTT
>OCSF01000123.1_pt1 | contig 8813 bp, 7 predicted proteins | sample 1502821 | NCBI WGS metagenome assembly OCSF01 (sample SAMN03418285, study PRJEB22391) | human gut metagenome | biome: human-gut; feature: organic feature; material: feces | host: Homo sapiens | place: Italy | collected 2013-04 | reverse complement strand
AAGCAGTGGTCCCGATACTCCTCCCACTAAGCCTCATGAATCATGTATCCACACAGCTTCCGTACGCTGTGCTTGTGGCAGGCATATCATGCCTGACCTACATCATAGCAGGCTTTGTCAGAAATCCGGTAGTACCGTTTATAATAGGAATGCTTATCCTGATTGGAACCTTTGTCGGAATCAAGTATATCACGAGAACCGATAAAGCAAATGAACAAGCGGAGTAGCTAAAAAGAGTTCTATTTTTCACAGACTTTGTGTCTGCGAATGATAGAACTCTTTTTTTATGGTAAGTTCGATACCGGACGGACGACTGCGCAGAATGGGAAGACACACCGATGGTGCACGGTCGATTTTTGACGAGCCGTGTATGAGTTATATGCGCCACAGACAAAAGGTGGCACGGAAAATACTCGTTCAAGCAACACAGCATAGAGAATGATATAAAGGTAAAAAGCGCGTTTGCTATCAATAAAATTTATAGCCCGCTAACAAATATTAATAACCCTAATTACATTTACAAAAATATCAATTAGTGGTAACATATCAATAACTTAGAAATCATATTTGAATGGTAGGAAATCCCGGCCATACAAACTAAGCACAAACTCATAACATACTCAAAACAAACATTAACAAAAAGAGGTAATATCAATGGCAAAAATTGCAAAGCAGCTCACTGAGCTGATAGGTCACACTCCGCTTCTGGAGTTGACCAATTATGAAAAAGCCCTTGGGCTTGAAGCAAAAATCATAGCAAAGCTGGAGTATTTCAATCCACTTGGAAGTGTAAAGGACAGGGTGGCGGCAGCTATGATAGAACAGGGCATAAAGGATGGAAAGATAAATCAGGACACAATAATCATAGAGCCGACAAGTGGCAATACCGGAATCGGACTTGCATTTGTGGCAGCCTCAAAGGGGCTTCACCTGATACTTATAATGCCTGATACCATGAGCGTTGAGAGAAGAAAAATCGTCACAGCGCTTGGCGCAGAGATAAAGCTCACACCGGGGCGTGAGGGCATGAAGGGTGCAATTGATGAGGCGCAGAGACTTAAAGAGCATTATGGCAATGCCTTTATTCCACAGCAGTTTGAGAATCAGGCCAATCCGGATATCCACAGAGCTACAACCGCTCAGGAAATCTGGGAGGATACAGATGGAAAGGTAGATATCTTTGTATCATCTGTCGGAACAGGCGGCACCTGTACAGGCACCGGGCTTGGATTAAGAGACCATAATCCTGATGTAAGGATAGTAGCTGTTGAACCAAAGAGCTCACCGGTACTCTCAGGCGGAAGACCGGGGCCTCACAAGATACAGGGAATCGGTGCAGGCTTTATTCCAAAGGTCATGCGCATGGATATAGTGGATGAGGTGATTCCGGTGGAGAATGAGGCCGCTTTTGACAAGGCAAGAGAGGTTGCAAAGAGCGACGGACTTCTCGTTGGCATATCCTCAGGAGCAGCAATATATGCTGCAACAGAGCTTGCGAAAAGACCTGAGAACAAGGGAAAGAATATCGTGGTGCTGCTTCCGGATACAGGAGAAAGATACCTGTCCACACCGCTTTTTACAGTAAACTAATGGCATATAAACTGACGGCATAAGCTTACTTTGCCGGAAACTGTAACATGAAAAATGAGAAACATACATGAGAAACATACATAAATATACGGCAGCCCTGCTGTCGACAGTGATGATTCTGTCGCTTCTTCTGACAGGCTGCTCAGGCAGGAAGGATGACGGCACAGTCACCATAACCAATGTGTCGTATGATCCGACACGAGAGTTTTACGAGAAATACAACAAAATATTCGAGTCTTACTATGAGAGCGAGCACGGCAAAAAGATAAATGTGATTCAATCACATGGCGGCTCGGGAGCACAGGCGCGCTCGGTTGTGGAGGGCTGTAATGCAGATGTTGTCACACTGGCACTCGAGCATGACATAGACCTGATACAAAATACCGGCTTAATTGATAAGGGCTGGATTGATGAGTTTTCTGACAGCTCGGCACCATACACATCAACAATCGTTTTACTTGTAAGAAAGGGCAATCCAAAGCATATAAGTGACTGGGATGACCTGGTGAAAAAGAATGTGGATGTGATTACGCCTGATCCAAAGAGTAGTGGCGGAGCCTGCTGGAATTTTCTTGCAGCGCTAAGCTATGCGAAGACAAATTATGACAGCCTAAAGGAACAGAAATCGTTTATGAAGAAGCTATATGAAAATGTCACAATTATGGATTCGGGTGCGAGAGGCTCAACAACCACATTTGTGGAAAACGGTCAGGGAGATGTGCTCATAGCGTGGGAAAACGAGGCACTTACGACCATGGATTCATATCCGGGTAAGTATGAGATAGTGAATCCGTCCGTCAGCATCTTAGCACAGCCCTCTGTTGCTATTGTGGATGACAATGCAAAGAGCAACGGAACACAAGAGGTAAGCAAGGAATACCTACAGTATCTCTACAGTGATGAGGCACAGCAGCTGATTGGCGAAAGTGGCTACAGACCAACAAATCAGGATATATTAAACCGGTTTTCCGACAAGTTTGATTTAAATATCATGCTTTGGAGCATAGAGGATTATGGCGGATGGAATGAAGCCTACAAGACATATTTCGATGATGGAGCAATGTTCGATGAAATATACGGCAACTGATAAAACAGCAAAAGAGAAAACTAAATCAAAGAACATAAAGACCAGAGTCATACCGGGCTACCATCTTTCGCTTGGAATAGTGGTCACGATGCTTTCAGTCATCGTTCTCATTCCGTTAGCATCAGTGCTTGTGTATTCGCTAAAGATATCGCCGGGCGATTTTGTGTCACTTATCATGAAGGAGAATGTGAGGAATGCCTTTATCACAAGCATCACCTCATCATTTATCGCAGCAATCGTAAATGTGGTATTTGGACTCATCGTGGCATGGACGCTTGTGAAGTACGATTTTCCCGGGAAATGGCTGCTCGACGGACTTATAGAGCTTCCGTTTGCACTGCCGACAGCGGTTGCGGGCATCACGCTCTCAAAGCTGTACTCAGGCACAGGCTTTTTTGGTAAGGGCCTTGGCAAGCTTGGAATAGATGTAGCTTACACACAGGCAGGAATAGTTGTGGCACTTGTTTTTGTAGGCATTCCATTCGTAATAAGAGCTGTACAGCCGGTGCTTGAAAAGATGGATAATACATATGAGGAGGCCGCTTATATGCTTGGAGCCACACCCTCTAAGACATTTTTTAAGGTAATACTTCCGGAGCTTCGTCCGGCACTCTTAACAGGCTTTGGTCTTGCCTTTGCCAGAGGCATAGGAGAGTACGGAAGCGTCATCTACATATCAGGCAACAGCGCAAGGCACAGGACGCAGGTGGTATCCTACGTCATCATGCAGAAACTTAGCTATATAGATTATGCCAGCGCGACTGCCATAGCACTTGTGATGCTTGTCATATCATTTTTACTGCTGCTATTTGTAAACATAGTGCAGGTTAAACAGTCACAGCGCACTAATTTGTTGTAGAAGGCTGCATATAAATCAAATGCGATGCACACAAACAGGAAAGGAGCACAATGCGATGAACGAACAGGTAAAGCTTGAAAGAAGAAAAAAGATCACAAAGATAATACTCGTCACTGTTACAGTGCTCTTCATATTTGTCATGCTTGTAGTTCCGCTTTTTTCTGTGATGGCAAGTGCCTTAAAGGAGGGGCTTGGATTCTATCTGAAAGCTATCTCCACAAGCTACGTGCTTTCAGCACTCAAGGTGACTTTGATAGCAACAGTTTTTGCGGTAGTTATCAACACCTTCTTTGGAATATGGACAGCGTGGCTGTTGACCAGGTTTTCGTTTAAAGGAAAACAGGTTTTTGCAACACTTATTGATATACCGTTTTCTATTTCTCCGGTCATCGTAGGACTTGCGTATCTTATGACCTTCGGACGGCTTGGGTGGTTTTATCCGGTTATCAGATGGTTCAATGAGATATTCGGCACGAATGTGAGAATCACCTTTGCAATACCGGGAGTTGTGCTTGCTACGATATTTGTCACGTTTCCGTATGTGTCAAGGGAAATTATACCGGTGCTCAATGCAGAGGGAAAGGATGAGGAAGAAGCCGCAGCGCTGATGGGAGCATCCGGCTTTACGATATTTCGGAAAATAACACTTCCGCAGATGAAGTGGAGCCTGATTTATGGAATCATACTTTGTACGGCGAGAGCCCTCGGCGAGTTCGGTGCGGTAAATGCGCTCTCGAAGACAAGAGGCGAGACATTTACACTGCCGCTTGAGATTGATGCCTTGTATATGTCGGGCACAGACAGCTCGATAACATCGGCATTTGCTGTATCGTCGATACTGTTAATTATTGCATTAATCATTCTTTTTGCAAGAAATATAGTTGAGCATAAATTTAAGAAATTACACTGAGATATACTTGGAAAATATGATTTACACTAATAAAATCTGATTTACACTAATAAAATCTGCTGCATGGGAAAAGCAGGAAGGAGATAACGTATATGTACGTTGAGATGAAAAATATATACAAAAAATACGGAGACTTCCTGGCATCCGATAATGTGAGCTTTGGAGTGGAAAAGGGAAAGCTTGTGGCGCTGCTTGGTCCGTCAGGCAGTGGCAAGACAACACTTCTTCGTATGATAGCAGGGCTTGAGACGCCAAATTCAGGTGACATATATATAGATGGAAAGCGAGTGAATGATATTCCGGCCTCGAAGAGAGGCATAGGCTTTGTGTTTCAGAACTATGCGCTGTTTCGATACATGACAATATACGACAATGTGGCATTTGGGCTGGAGCTTCAGAAGATGCCGAAAAAGCTCATAAAGGAGCGTGTTACAAAGCTTCTTGAGATGACAGGTTTATCGGGGCTTGAAAAGAGATATCCGAATCAGCTTTCCGGAGGACAGCGTCAGAGAGTGGCATTTGCAAGGGCGCTGGCGCCGAATCCACAGGTGCTTTTACTGGATGAGCCATTTGCCGCGATAGATGCAAAGGTGCGTGGGGAGCTTCGTACCTGGCTGAAGGAGCTGGTCGAAAAGCTTGGAATCACAAGCATTTTCGTCACACATGACCAGGATGAGGCTGTTGAGGTGGCAGATGAAATCATTATCACAAACCACGGCACGATAGAGCAGATGGGTACACCTCTTGAGATATACAAGTCGCCTTATACACCTTTTGTGGCGCAGTTTATAGGACACACCACAGTCGTTGAAAACTATGACAGGCTAAAGGGCTTTGACAGGATAGAAAATGCCGACAAGGCGGTAATCAGACCTGAGTTTATCAAGATATCAAAGAGCGGCAACTTAGACCGCTATCAGTCAGCGGCAGAGGAGGGCATCGTTACAGATGTGGTATTCAGAGGAAACAGGATGGATATCACAGTCAGCATAAACGCCATCGAGGTGGTCGGCGAGCGCTCACTGGAAAAGGATCTGATAGCAGTCGGCGAGAAAGTGCATGTGTTGATTTACAGGCTGTATATATTTGATGAAGAGAAAACATACCTGATGGAAAACAGCGAGATGCAGGAGCAGGATGTATTCTACATTTAGATATAGGAATAGTCTAAAGTTTGTGATTGAAAGAGGAAGCAGAGGGAGATAAATGAAGATAGAAAACAAAAAAATCCTACACACGGATATCCTCATAATAGGAGGTGGCACGGCGGGCTGTTATGCAGCGCTCACCATCCGTGAGAAATCGGATTATTCGATTATAATTGCAGAGAAAGCGAACATAAAGCGAAGCGGATGCCTTGCAGCAGGTGTCAATGCGATAAATGCATACATAGTAAAGGGCAGAAAGCCTGAGGACTATGTAGACTACGCAAAAAAGGACGCTGACGGCATAGTAAGGGAAGACTTACTCATGACTATGTCCGAGGGCTTAAACCGTGTGACGGACAAGATGGAAAAGCTTGGACTTGTCATATTAAAGGATGAAAACGGTGAGTATGTAGCAAGAGGAAACCGAAATATCAAGATAAACGGCGAGAACATGAAGCCGCTTTTGGCAGAAGCTGTATCAAAGCTTAAAGACTGTACAGTGATAAACAGAATCAATATCACGGACTATATAGTTGAGGACAACACCATAAAGGGTGCATACGGATTTTCAATCGAGGATGCTACAGCCTATGAAATCAGGGCTAAAAAGGTGCTCTGTGCTACAGGCGGAGCGGCCGGACTGTACAGGCCAAACAATCCGGGATTTTCAAGGCACAAGATGTGGTATCCGCCGTTTAATACAGGCGCCGGATATGCGATGGGCATAAGAAGCGGAGCAGAGATGACCACCTTTGAGATGAGATTTATCGCACTCAGATGCAAGGACACAATTGCACCGACAGGAACAATTGCACAGGGAGTCGGGGCAAAGCAGGTCAATTCACTTGGAGAGGTTTACGAGACAAAATACGGCCTCACCACATCAGAGCGTGTGTACGGAACGGTCATGGAAAATCTCGAGGGAAGAGGCCCTTGCTACTTAAGGACAGAGGGCATCTCTCCACAGCAGGATGAGTCCTTAAGAAAGGCATATCTCAACATGGCACCAAGCCAGACACTCAAGTGGGTGGAGGCAGGTAAGAATCCAAGTGAGCAGAATGTGGAGATAGAGGGCACCGAGCCGTATATCGTAGGTGGGCACACAGCGAGCGGCTACTGGGTAAATACCGAGCGTGAGACTACAATCCACGGACTTTATGCTGCTGGAGATGTGGCAGGAGGATGTCCACAGAAATACGTTACAGGAGCTATGGTAGAGGGTGAAATCGCTGCGATAGATATGGTTTCAAAGCTTGATGCAGATACCTATGATGGAAGTCCTGACACATCGGCATTTGATGAGAAAAAGGCACTTGACGCAAAAGCTTCAGAGTACGACCATTTCCTCACTGAAAGGTCTCAGATGTTTACAACAGAGGCTATCGAGGAAGCCATGCAGAAGGTCATGGACAACTACGCAGGCGGTATTTCCACACATTATCAGTTCAACGGCAAGCAGCTTGCCCTGGCAAAGGAAAAGATAAATCATCTGATAGAGCTGACCGGTGATTTATATGCATCGGATATGCATGAGCTTATGTTCATATATGAGCTTAAGGAGAGGCTTACGGTATGTCTTTCGGTCATAGCACATCTTGGTGCAAGAAAGGAGACCAGATGGCACAGCTTTGCCGAGAATCTGGATTATCCCGACAAGAGTGATGACTGGATGAAATACGTCAATTCCAGATATGAAAACGGGCAGCTTCATATGATTTACAGAGAGCTTGTCGGAAGGGAGGCGCGTTATGAGCATAATGATTGATAAAGCAAAGTGTAAGGGCTGTGGCATGTGTACAAGTGTATGCCCGGGAAGCCTGATATATCAGGACTCAGAGAAAAAAGCCTTTATCAAATATCCTAAGGACTGCTGGGGCTGTGCCTCATGCATCAAGGAATGTCATTTTGGCGCTATTGCTCTTTATCTTGGGGCAGACATAGGAGGCATGGGAAGTCTCATGACAGTAAAAAGCACACCGGACACGCTGACCTGGGATATCAAAAAGCGCGACGGAAGCAAGGAAGAGATTCTTATCAACAAGAAGGAATCCAATAAATATTAAAGAAAAGGATGGTAACAGACATGGGTGAATTATCACATCTTGACGAACTCGAAGCAGAGGCAATATACATAATACGTGAAGTAGCCGCAGAGTGCGAGAAGCCGGTTATGTTGTACTCAATTGGAAAGGACAGCTCGGTAATGCTTCATCTTGCAATGAAGGCATTTTATCCGGAGAAGCCGCCATTTCCGTTTTTACATGTAAATACAACCTGGAAATTCCATGAGATGATAGAATTCAGAGATCGCATTGCTAAGGAAAAGGGCATCGAGATGCTTGAATATATAAATCAGGATGGCGTAAAGCAGGGCATCAATCCATTTGACCACGGCTCAGCATACACAGATATCATGAAGACACAGGCGCTCAAGCAGGCGCTCGACAAATACGGCTTTACGGCAGCGTTTGGCGGCGGCCGAAGAGACGAGGAGAAATCAAGAGCCAAGGAGCGAATCTTCTCCTTTAGAAATGAAAACCACGCATGGGATCCAAAGAATCAGCGCCCGGAGATGTGGAAGCTCTACAACTCAAGAATCAAAAAGGGCCAGGAGGTACGTGTTTTTCCACTGTCAAACTGGACAGAGAAGGATATCTGGCAGTATATAAAGAGAGAGAATATCGAGATTCCTTCACTTTACTTTGCAAAGGAAAGACCTGTTGTATACAGAGACGGCAACATCATCATGGTAGATGACGACAGAATGAAGCTTCGTCCGGGTGAGAAAATCCAGATGAAGAGTGTACGTTTCAGAACTCTTGGTTGCTATCCACTGACAGGTGGTGTGGAGTCGACAGCGGATACACTTGATGAGATTATTGATGAGACACTCAGTGCTGTTTCCTCAGAGAGAACCACCCGTGTCATAGACAACGAGGCGGCAGGCAGCATGGAAAGAAGAAAGAGGGAGGGATATTTCTAAAATGAGCGGATTACTTAAATTTATTACATGCGGAAGCGTGGACGACGGAAAATCAACTCTGATCGGACATATATTATACGATTCAAAGCTGCTCTATGCAGATCAGGAAAAGGCATTGGAGCTCGACAGTAAGGTCGGAAGCCGTGGCGGCGCCATCGACTATTCACTCCTCCTCGACGGACTGATGGCAGAGAGAGAGCAGGGAATCACAATCGATCTTGTACCATGGGATATTC
>OCSF01000112.1_pt1 | contig 9730 bp, 6 predicted proteins | sample 1502821 | NCBI WGS metagenome assembly OCSF01 (sample SAMN03418285, study PRJEB22391) | human gut metagenome | biome: human-gut; feature: organic feature; material: feces | host: Homo sapiens | place: Italy | collected 2013-04 | reverse complement strand
CCCTGGCTATCAGTGGTATACGGCAGGATATCCGCATTCATCAAGGCTGCGCGCGGCGGTGAATACGGTGGAGAGCTTAGAACAGCTTGAGGAGCTTTTGTATAAGGAAAAGCTTAAAAATTGAAATCGGTCAAATCCTTGACAGCGTGGGGATTTTCAATTATAATACACGCGTTAAAATAGGCTTTAAATTTAGTATGTGAAACTTCCCACATTCAGTTTATCGAAGTTACCGGCATAGCATACAGTATATTCCTCAGAAAAATATGAAGTTAGCCACGGGTGCGAATCGCGGATAGAGGGGTTTTCTTTGCTACCGGGTTTCCGTTGCCGGGGGTAATGGGACTCCGTGGCAGTTCATATTTTTCTTCGGAACATACTGTATACTTTCCGGTATTGAAGACCTTGGTGTGGGAAGTTAATATACTAAATGAGTACAATAAATATCAAAAATAAAAAAGGAAGATAGAAGGGTAAGAATCATGGATAACAAGAAAAATATTCTGACATATGCAGGTCTTAAGAAGCTCGAGGATGAGCTTGAGCATTTAAAGGTTGTTAAGCGTAAAGAGGTTTCCCAGAAGATCAAGGAGGCTCGTGAGCAGGGTGATTTATCTGAGAATGCTGAGTATGATGCAGCTAAGGATGAGCAGCGCGATATCGAGGCTCGTATTGAGGAAATCGAGAAAATCCTTAAGAATGCAGAGGTTGTTGTTGAGGAGGAGGTTGACCTTGACAAGATTTCTATCGGATGTAAGATCCGCATCTTAGATTGTGAGTTCGACGAGGAGCTTGAGTACAAAATCGTTGGTTCAACAGAGGCAAACAGCTTAAAGGGCAAGATTTCAAACGAGTCACCTGTAGGTAAAGCTCTTCTTGGAAAGAAAGTCGGAGATACTGTAACTGTTGAGACTCAGGTAGGAGAGCTCACATACAAGGTACTCGAGATCCAGAGAGCAGAAGAGAACTAAAAGAGGTAAAAAATGGCAAATCAGAATAATAACAAGGGTGGACAGCAGCAGGACGTAAACCAGCTCCTTAAGGTCCGCCGTGAAAAATTACAGAATTTACAGGAAGCAGGAAAGGATCCCTTCCAGATTACAAAGTACAATGTCACTCATCACAGCAGCGATGTAAAGGAGCTTTACAATGCTCATGAGGCTGAGATTCTCGGTGACAGAAAGGCTCCGGATGTTGAGGGCTTGGATGACGCTGCAAAGCGAGAGGTAATCAACAATGATTACAACGAGAGAAGAGAAATCATGGATGCAAAGCCAATCGAAGTAAGCATTGCCGGACGTATGATGTTCAAGCGTGTCATGGGTAAGGCTTCTTTCTGCAATATTCAGGACTTAAAGGGCAATATCCAGGTATATGTGGCAAGGGACAATGTCGGAGAAGACTCATACGCAGACTTCAAGAAATCAGACATCGGTGATATCTACGGTGTAAAGGGCTTCGCTTTCAGAACAAAGACAGGCGAAATCTCAATCCATGCAGAGGAGATAACACTCCTTTCAAAATCACTCCAGATACTCCCGGAGAAGTTCCATGGACTGACAGACACAGACACCAGATATCGTCAGAGATATGTAGACCTTATCATGAATCAGGAGAGCAAAGAGGTATTTATCAAGCGCTCACAGATACTCAAGGAAATCCGTAACTTCCTTGCAGGCCGTGATTTCATGGAGGTTGAGACACCTATGCTTGTTTCAAACGCAGGTGGTGCCGCAGCAAGACCATTCGAGACACACTACAACGCATTGAACGAGGATGTAAAGCTTCGTATTTCCCTTGAGCTTTACTTAAAGAGACTTATCGTCGGAGGACTTGAGCGAGTATACGAGATCGGACGAGTTTTCCGTAACGAGGGCGTAGACACACGTCACAACCCTGAGTTCACACTTATGGAGCTTTATCAGGCATACACAGACTACGAGGGCATGATGGAGCTGACAGAGTCAATGTTCCGTTACCTCGCTGAGAAGGTATGCGGTTCGACAAAAATCTCATACAACGGCGTGGAGATCGACCTTGGAAAGCCATTCGCAAGAATGACAATGATAGACGCAATCAAGAAATACGCAGGTGTTGACTTCGACCAGGTACCTGATGATGCAGCCGCAAAGAAGCTTGCAGACGAGCATCATATCGAGTATGAGGAGCGTCACAAGAAGGGTGACATCGTAAACCTCTTCTTCGAGGAGTACTGCGAGAAAGAGCTTATCCAGCCAACATTTATCATGGATCACCCAATTGAGATATCACCACTCACAAAGAAGAAGCCAAGCGATCCTACAAAGGTAGAGCGTTTCGAGCTGTTCTGTAATACATGGGAGATGTGTAACGCATACTCAGAGCTCAACGACCCAATCGACCAGCGTGAGCGTTTCGCAGCACAGGATGCCAACGCAGCAGCAGGCGATGATGAGGCAGAGCACACAGACGAGGACTTCCTCAACGCACTTGAAATCGGTATGCCGCCAACAGGTGGAATCGGATACGGAATCGACCGTCTTGTAATGCTTCTGACAGATAGCCAGGCAATTAGGGACGTATTACTGTTCCCGACAATGAAGACCCTGGAACCAAAGCGGGCTGAAAACAAAGCCGAAAAAGCAGCGGTAAATGGTTCTGCAGAGGATGCAACCGTGTCCGCTCCAAGCGTACAGATTGATCTTTCCAAGGTGAAAATCGAGCCTTTGTTTGCAGATGATGTAGACTTTGAAACATTCAGCAAGTCTGATTTCAGAGTGGTTAAGATCGAAGCCTGTGAGGCAGTGCCGAAGTCCAAGAAGCTCCTGAAATTCACACTGAATGACGGAACAGACCGGAAACGCACCATTTTAAGCGGTATTCACGAGTATTACGAGCCGGAAGAGCTGGTTGGGAAGACCTGTGTGGCAATCACAAACCTGCCGCCGAGAAAGATGATGGGTATTGATTCCGAGGGTATGTTGATTTCCGCAGTGTACGAGTATGACGGACGGGAAGGCTTAAATCTTTTGATGCTGGATGACAGTATTCCGGCAGGAGCAAAGCTGTACTAAAGAGGTCATTTACTACAAAAAATCGCGTTACTACAACTTTTCTACAACTTTTGCGTGAGACCCTACGAAACCGGATGAAGCAATATGAAAGGCGGATCTGCTTATAAAATGCAGATTCGCCTTTCTTTTTACATCAGCTTCATGTTCACACTAATGTTTTTTGCCTTCTCCTGCATATTCTCTTGTGTGATATGGGTGTAGATGTCCATTGTGGTAGAGAAATCGGCATGCCCCATGACTTGCTGAATGAATTTAACATCGTTGGTGCTTTCGCAGAGCCGGGTACAGAAGGTGTGCCGCAAGTTGTGAACACTAAAATGAGGGAGCAAATCCGGTTCACGGTCTTCCAGTTCAGCCTGATCCATTTCCTCCATGTTGTAAGTTACGCTGATTCTCTCAATCGCCCGATTGATATTGTGGGCGCTCATGAATGAGCCGGTTCGGTTGCGGAAAACAAAACCGTGAACTCCTCCTAACACCAGTTGATCGTCTGGATACAATGCGTCGATGGTTTCAATCTGGAGGCGAAGCTGCTCGGCCACCTCTGGATAGAGGATAGGGATAATTCGTGTACCGCTCTCAGTTTTGGGAGTGGTAATGTGAAATCCGGCTTTTCCGTCAATGACCCGGTAGATTAAGTTGTGGTTGACGGAGATTGTGTTTTCGCTCAAGTTAATATCGCTTTTGGTAATGCCGGTACATTCTGCTACACGCATTCCTGTTCCAAGGAGCACAGTCATGATGGGGAGCCAATGGCTGTATGTAGGGGACTTGGCAATAAAACGCAGGAAATTCTGCTGTTGCGTTTTAGTGAGTGCGATCCGCCGTTTAGGTTTTGGAGCGCTGCCATCCGTCTTGAGCTTGCGGTAAATGCCCTTGCTGGGATTTTTGCGGATGTAATCGTCGTCCACGGCCATTTCAAGCGTAGGGTGAACAATGGTGTTGATGCTCTCCAGTGAGTTGATAGCAAAGCCGTGTTTCAGCAGTTTGGTATAAAACGCGAGAATATCACTTCTGTGGATTTGTGGCAGAGGCATGTTAGCGAAAGGCTCTTCTTTCACATAGAAGTCCCACAGGTAAAGATAATTTGCTCTGGTAGAGGGCTTCAGTTTGATGTTGTTATTCATGTAGACCTTGAACATATCATTCAGGGTAAGCTTCATGGCTTCCTGAGTACGGATGCCATCATCCTTATCTTTGTTGATCTGCTTTTCTTTGACACGAAGACTTGCGAGATCGGAGTCGTAAAGATATTTCTTTTTAGTGCCTAATTTGTAGACATACATATAGCTGCCATCTGCCCGTTGTGTTTCTCCGGGCCGAAGATTTCGCCCTTTGTTGTCTTTTCTCACTTTTGCCATTACTGGTACCTCCTGATTATAAAAGTGTAGTGCGCCTTACTGGCATGGTTATTTAGCCGGAAATATCATAAAGATATTCTTTGATACGCTGGACACTCCATAGGACACGGGTGTTCATGGTAATGCGTGCATTGGCAAGATCCCCAATCTGTACTGCAGTGTGCCTTCCACAGCACAACAGTTTGCAAAGGGTATCGGTATCAACAGCCAAGCACTGCTCCGGCGGTAGGTCATTCGGTTTTCTTTTCTCCATAATCGTCCTCCTTTTTTCGATTACAATGATCCCTTACGATTTGTAGAAGAAGGTTTTCAACAAAAACAATGAAAACGGTCTTGAGGTCAGGAAGTATTGAAATAACAAAAGAACTCTAATGGGGCCATTTCCTACGCCAGAACGGTTCTGCCGTGTATTTCAGGCTGCTGCTGTGCAACACTTCGATTATGGGCGCGCTTCTGTGGTCATCGCACACTGTCCAGAATTCCTGTATAACTCCCCATAGAGGTTATGAACTTGTCAAGGTACTAAAAGAGCGTAGGGATCATCCGGTATTACCAAATGATCCGATACATCCTATAAATAGGCGGGGAAGAAAGAACTTCTGCAAAGAGGAAAGAAAATCCAAAATCAATATATAGAATGTTTGAATTGACAAGCACTATATATTGTGTTAGAATTGCAATGTAATTGATTTTTGTGCGTTGCCCGTCAGGGTACACAGGCTTTAGGGCTTGTGTTGCGGAGTAATGACTGCATTGCACACGCTGTTAATTTTGTACTTGTGTCAGTAGTATCACTGCGCCTTTTCAGGCCGGTATATTGCTGGCTTTTTTTATTTTACGGGATTTACCCACCATTGCGAGAATGACATCGGTTCATAGGCAACTATGGACGCCAGGCTTTATGCCGTCTGTCATTCTCGCTTTTTTATTGCCTGTAAGCCTGAAAGGGCTTTAAGGATAAATCAAAACTGAGAAAGGCAGGTCATGTACATGAATGTGAAGCAGAAAAGAAAGCAGAATGGTCGGCGGGTCAAGCCGGCACACTCCACGGACTGGAAGATGAAGAGACAGGCAGTATCTTCGCTCCGGCCCCAAAATGTTGCACCAATGGCGAGGGCAGTTATTTTGCCCCGAAGATCACGAAGGGGGATTTGATATGTCTGGCAGCAATAGTGCTGAACGAAAGCGGCATGAACCGCTGGTGCTGGTAGAAACGGCAGATCTTTCAGAAGAAGAATGGCTGGATTACCGGCGCCGTGGAATCGGCGGCAGCGATGTATCAGCAATCTTTGGCACTTCTCCATTCCGGACAGCCAGGGATCTGTACTACGACAAACTGAACATAGCGTCAGTGGAAGATGATGAGGGCAACTGGGTTGCCATGGAAATGGGGCATTTGCTGGAGCCTCTGGTAGCAAAGATATTCGAGCGGAAAACCGGATATCGGGTCTACCAAATCAAAAAGATGTTCCAGCACCCACAGTATCCTTGGATGCTGGCTGATGTGGACTACTTTGTGGAACTGCCGGATGGCACCACAGCGATCCTTGAGATCAAGACCACAAACTATAATGCCAGAGATAACTGGTGGATGAATGGGAAGGAGACTGTTCCAGTCTACTATGAATCTCAGGGGCGTCATTATATGGCAGTAACGGATCTTGACCGATGTTTCTTTTGCTGCCTGTATGGTAACAACGAGGAGGAAGTTATTATCCGGGAGGTCAAGCGTGATTTCGAGTATGAGGCTGAGATGGTCTTTTTGGAGCAGTATTTCTGGGAAAACCATGTGCAGCGCCATGTGCCGCCGCCCTATACAGAAAGTGGGGCCTTGATTATTGAGAGCGCACGCAAACACTTTGGCCCGGCAGATAAAAATGCCCCGGCCGTTGCACTTGACCTGGATATGACTGCAAAACTTATGCAGTATTTGCGGCTTCTGGATGAAAAGAAAAATGCAGAGGTGTACTCCAAAGAAATCGACAAGGATATTCAGCGTCTGAAGGCGCTGTTGATTGCGGAAATGGGTACCAGCTGCACTGCAGTCTGTGAGCAGGAGGGAGTGAACTATACGGTTACCTATACCCCTGTTCGCAAGTCCGTCATCGACAAGGATAACCTGCTTCGGTTGAAACTGGAGCATCCGGATATTTACGAGCAGTTTGTTACAGTATCCGAATCCAGACGGTTCAGTGTTAGAGCCTCGATTATGGAGGCCGCTTAGTGAGGTGAAAAAGGATGAATTGTATTGGTACCTACGACGGGACGATTTTTTATAATCCTGCCAATAAGTTTTGTATCATCAGTGTAAAAACCGCAGACCAGAGTGTGCCAGCTGAGGCCAGGTCAAACAGGCGGTACAAAGACCATTTGATTCGCTTTACAGCTGTGGGGTATGAGATTCCACGGACAGATGCGGTAGAGTTGGAACTGGATGGTGAATGGGCAAAAGGCAAGTATGGTGTCCAGCTCCAGGTGGAGCAGTGGCGTGAAATTGTGCCCAGAACAAAAAACGGCGTAGAGGGCTACCTTGCCTCCGGGCTTATCAAAGGGATTGGTCCCAAAACTGCCGCAGACATTGTGGAGCGGTTCGGTGTGGACACATTGGATATTCTGGAACACCAGCCGGAGCGGCTGTTGGAGATCCGGGGCATTACGGAAAATAAATTGGAGGACATCAAAGCTTCTTATGCAGAAAACCGTATGCTCCAAGGAATTATGACCTTGCTGGCACCGTTTAAGATTACTCCCAAGACGGCATTGAAAATATATCAATATTTCGGCCCGACCAGCGTAGAGATTTTGGAAAAGAGCCCATTCGAGCTTTGCCAGATCTCCGGCTTTGGATTTCGGCGGGTAGATGCAATCGTACAAAAGAGCGGGGGCGATCTCCATGACCCCATGCGTATCAAAGGGGCTGTCTTTTGTGCGCTGGATGAGGGCAAGAGTAAACGAGGCCATCTGTACATCAGTTCTGAAGAACTGGAGAAATCAGCGCTGAAACTGCTCAATGAGAAGATACCTGTACCGGAGCTTCGCCTGCATCAGCAGGAAGTCAGGGATATGATGCAGGAAATGATCCTGAATGGAGCAATCGTTTCCGTGAAGGATAATATTTATCTTCCCAGAGTGTTTGCCCAAGAGGATGAAACGGCGCGCCGGATCGCCCAGCGTCTGGTCACCCAGATGCCAGTAGAGCATATTGCGCCGGTGCTGGAACAGGTCAAGGTTGAAATGGGACTGCGCCTGTCTGCACAGCAGGAGGCTGCGGTCTATGCAGCATTTAGGCATGGCTTGTCAGTGATTACGGGTTCTCCTGGTACTGGTAAAACAACAGTGCTGCGGACGATACTTGAGGTTTACCGGCGGCTGCACCCTGATGGCAAAATTGCTCTTATGGCGCCTACCGGTCGGGCAAGCCGCAGGATGTCGGAGAGTACCGGCTTTGAGGATGCCCGAACATTACACAGTGGTCTGGGACTGACCAGTGAAGAGGATGAGGGTAGCCGGAACAGAAAGTCAGAGCCACTGTCGGCCGATTTAATCATTGTGGATGAGTTTTCCATGGTGGATATGTGGCTTGCCGAGAAATTCTTTGAGCGCATGAAGGCAAATGCCAGAATCGTACTGGTAGGCGACCCAGATCAGCTTCCCAGCGTAGGAGCCGGAAATGTGTTTCGTGAGATCATCGAGACCCAAATCGTCCCGGTAACGGTGCTGGATCAGATTTTCCGTCAGTCGAAGGACAGTCTGATTGCCTATAACGCCAAATTTATTAACGAGGGCAATACCAAACTGTTTTATGGACCGGACTTTGTTTTCGTGTCTGGTGATAGTCAGGAAGACACCGCTGAAAAGATTACAGAACGGTATTGTTTGGAGATACAGGAGAGTGGCATTGAGAATGTGCAGATTCTTTCACCTTTCCGTTCAGAAGGCGCCGCGTCGTCGGAACAGCTGAATGAGACCATTCGTGAATTGGTCAACCCATTCCGCTCTGCGGAGGAAGAAATCAAGTTTGGCCCCAGGATATTCCGGGTCAATGACCGCATCATGCAGACCAAGAACACAGAAAAGGTCTCTAATGGAGATCTGGGCTTCATCCGGTATATTAAGGACACTGACCAGGGTAAAAAAATCGGCATGGATTTTGGCGCTGGCAGAACACTGGAATACGGCGTAGATGATTTGAGCAATGTGGATCTGGCTTATGCTACTACGATCCACAAGGCTATGGGCTCTGAGTATGAGACCGTTATTATGCCGCTGCTCAAAGCGCACACCATCATGATGTACCGTAATCTGCTCTACACCGGAATCACGCGTGCCAAAAAGCGGGTGGTTCTGATTGGGCAGAAACAGGTATTGTTTATGGCAATCCATCGTAATGAGATCGGCAAGCGGAATACGCTGCTGGGTATGCGTATTCAGATGTATTTCAAAGCCTACGCAAAGAAAGCCGGTATCCCCATTCCGGCTGCGTTGGAAGAACAATTAAAGAACGCAAGTTAAAAAAGAGAGGTCAGATGCAGAAATAGCACTTGGCGTCTCCTATTTTTATGTCAGAAAGGAGTTTCCAACATGAACGAAAAAAGTAATCCGATGCCTATGATGTACAAAACAATTCCGGCAGTGGCAGAACTGAACAAGGTGCCGGGCTTTGACCCGCTCAAATTTCTGCGCCATAAGGTATCCAGAAAGACCAATGAGGAAATGCTGCAGTTGGAATTGCCTTATCAGAAACTGTGGTTCCGTCTGCGTCACCCACAGGGCCGCATGAAACTGACTACCCTGCGAATCACGGAACAGCTTGCGATTATGGAGGCCAGAGTCTATCTGGACCGCAGTGATGCAGAGCCCATCAGCAGTTACATCTCGCAGCATAGTGCAGAAGAAGGTACTGACTATGTACAGGCTGCCCAGGATGAGGCATTGAGTGCTGCGCTGTCGGATGCCGGTTTCGGTCTGCAGTTTGCCGATGTTGCTGTTGACAGTACGGGCAAGGTGTTTGGAAGCAGTATTCCGCTTTCCGGGACGGCTCCTATCCGGCAACCGATGCCAAATGCGGCGCAGAGGCCCGTAGAAGCCCCTGGAGCGGCGCTGCGGCAATCTGGTGGGGAAGTTCATGCCCGGCCGGAAAGAGCGCCTCAGAACGCCGTAGAGGGCCGTAATACGCCTGCTCGTCCGGCACCTATTCAGAAACCTGCGGCAAAGCCGGTTCAGAATGAACAGTCCCCGGTTTCTCCGGTACAGCCAGTTGTCCAACAGATGGCTGCAGAAGAGAAGGAGAATATGACCTTCAAGATGTCTTCTACC
>OCSF01000109.1_pt1 | contig 9974 bp, 8 predicted proteins | sample 1502821 | NCBI WGS metagenome assembly OCSF01 (sample SAMN03418285, study PRJEB22391) | human gut metagenome | biome: human-gut; feature: organic feature; material: feces | host: Homo sapiens | place: Italy | collected 2013-04 | reverse complement strand
AGGCTGAAATAAGCCCCTTCTTTACACGTTCAAATACAGGGCATGGGTTTTTCCGGCTTTGCGATGTTTGCAGGAGTAGCAGAAATGATTGCGCGTTCACTCATCGGACTTGTATTTGTACCGATATTCGGCTTTTCTGCCGCCTGCTTTGCAAGCCCACTCGCATGGATTCTCGCAGATGCCTTCCTGGTGCCTGCATTCATCCACTGCCTGCATAAATTGCAGAAAGCAAAATCTAGTCAAGTTACAAGTCTTTAGTAAAAAAGTCATTACCAATGATGTATTTAATAGTGTATTTAAAAATTAATTTATTTCACAACCTAATGAAAGCACCGGCGAACATACTATATATTGAGCTTTACGAAGCAGCTTAGAAGCAGTTAGAATTATGTCCATATACAACAATGCCCCAGCATGGACGCTGGGGCAAGTTTTTATAAAAAATATATTATAAGTTTACCGCATCTATAAATTTCTGGAACGCTGCACGTCCCTCATCAGTGCACTTGTACACTCCTGCACACTCAAGCACTTCTTTAAATACAAGTCCAATCTCCTCATTGATGATACCATCAATATTAGACTCATCAATCTTATCATACTTAGACATAAACTTAAGAGCCCAGTCAGCATGTGATGCAAGAGTCTCAGTCGAATGCAGATCCTTTCCTGTAAGGATTGCGTCCCTAAGCTCTGCCATCTCACCTTTTAATCTGGCCGGAAGCACTGCAAGTCCCATTACCTCGATAAGTCCGATATTCTCCTTCTTTATGTGATGAAGGTGGGCATGCGGATGATATACTCCAAGCGGATGCTCCTCTGTGGTGATGTTGTTTCTAAGCACAAGGTCAAGCTCATAGTCTCCGTCACGACGTCTTGCTATAGGTGTGATAGTGTTGTGTGGCTCTCCATCTGTCTCTGCAAAAATAAATGCTTCTTCATCTGTATAGCCTCTCCATGCAAGAAGAATCTTATCTGCAAGGTCAATAAGCTTATCCCTGTCTGCTGACTTGATTCTAATAACAGACATAGGCCATTTTACGATACCTGCCTCGACATCCTCGTAGCCCTTGAATGTAATTTCTTTCTCTATCGGAGCCTTTGCCATAGCGAATGTATAGTGTCCGCCCTGGAAATGGTCGTGACTTAAGATAGAACCTCCAACAATTGGCAGATCTGCATTTGAGCCCACAAAATAATGTGGAAACTGTGTCACAAAATCAAGCAGCTTTCCAAATGTGGCACGCTCGATTTTCATCGGTGTATGCTTTGAATTGAACACGATACAGTGCTCATTGTAGTATACATATGGTGAGTACTGGAAAAACCACTGGCTGTTATTTATTGTAACAGGGATAATTCTGTGGTTTTCTCTTGCAGGATGGTTTACGCGGCCTGCATAGCCCTCATTTTCCTTACAAAGCTGGCACTTTGGATATGCGCTCTGCTTAGCATTTTTAGCAGCAGCAATTGCCTTTGGATCCTTCTCAGGCTTTGAAAGATTGATTGTCACATCAAGTGTGCCATACTCTGTGTCTGTGGTCCATTTCATATCCCTCTTTATGCGCTGTCTTCTGATATAATTGCTGTCACAGCTTAATTTGTAAAAATAATCGGTTGCCGCAAGTGAAGACTCATTGTCGTATAAATCCTTAAAGCGAGCTCTGATCACGCTTGGTGCATTTACAAGGCAGCCCATCAGCTTTGTATCAAAAAGATCCTTGTATACAATGCTGTTTTCTTTCATGATGCCATTGTCATATGCGTATGTCATCATATCCTCGAGTATACCCTCAAGCTTCTCCTCTGCCTCTTCCTGTGTCCATGCCGGCTGAGCCTCTACCTTTTCAAATGTCTCATCCTCGATGTCGTCCACTCCGAGTACCTCGAGAAGTCTGTTTACTGTGTATACCTCATCAGCAGGGTCAACAAGTCCTGTTGTAAGACCATATTTTACTAATTCTAATATTCTCTCCTGAATCATGTCATGCTCCTTAATCATTGTCGGGAAAAACCTATTTATACGTTACTGTTATTTCATATTGCTAATTTTATGCCAGACGGCTAGGTCCGTCTCCGATTGAAACAACATAAAACTCAGGTGTCTTTCCAACCTTCTCTTCATAAGCCTTTGTCAGGTTTGCCTTAAACTGATCAATAGCCTCGTCCTTTACTATGCTGACTGTACAGCCGCCAAATCCGCCTCCTGTGATTCGTGATCCGATAACACCCGGAATCTTCCATGCCTCATCAACAAGTACGTCAACCTCAGGACATGATGTCTCATAATCATCACGAAGTGATACATGTGAAGCATTCATAAGCTTTCCAAATGTCTCGATATCATTTTCCTTCAATGCCTTAACAGCCTTGATGGTACGCTGGTTCTCATAAACCGCATGCTTGCCTCTCTTACGTGCAACCTCATCCTTAATCGCATCCTTATGAGCCTCGAACTCTTCATCTGTCAGGTCACCGAGAGTCTTGATGTCACATACTGTCTGTATATCCTTAAGAGCCTGTGCACTCTCATTTCTTCTGTCATTGTAAGCACTTGTTACAAGGCTGTGCTTAACCATGCTGTTTGTAACCACGATCTTTGCACCGTCCAAAACGATTGGTGCATACTCAAAATCAAGAGTATTGCAGTCAAGGAAAATTGCATTGTCCTTTTTGCCCATTGCAGATGCAAACTGATCCATGATACCGCAATTACAGCCGTTGTAGTTGTTCTCTGAATACTGACCGATAAGTGCAATATCCTGATTTGTCACGTCAAAGCCGTAAATATCCTTTAACATATATCCTGTAACCACCTCAAGAGATGCTGATGAAGAAAGTCCTGAGCCGTTTGGAATATTTCCGAATAAAACAATATCAAGACCGCTTTCAAGCTTCATTCCGCGTCCCTCGAAGGCCCACATAACGCCCATTGGATAGTTTATCCAAAGTCCGTCCGGATCAGGTGTAAACTCATCAAGTGATGACTCAACCACACCCAGATTGTCAAAATTCATAGAGTAGAAACGAAGCTTCCTGTCATCGCGCTTTCTTGCTGCCATATATGTACCGATGGTAAGTGCACATGGGAACACATGTCCTCCATTGTAGTCAGTGTGCTCACCGATCAGATTTACACGTCCCGGAGCAAAATATACTCTGATATCCCCATCTGCTCCAAAAAGCTCCTTGAATTTGTCTAATACGTTCTGCTGTATCATTTTTTCTTCTCCTTTGCTGATTGTATTTGCGTTAAATTGATAGTTAAAATAATTCGTTTTTTCTTTATAACTCTATTATAACTGCACATTTTTACATTGCAATACATCCAACTGAAAATGCAACATAACAAGTCAAATCATGCAACAAAATTACATATATTCTTTGTAATTATTTTTTGAAACACTTAATAACATCAAGTGCCGGCAACACATTTCCATCATAGTCAAAGAGTGCCTGGTTTGCCCACTCATTGCCGCATGGTCCCGGATCATTCATGTACTTAAGTGAAGCAGGTGTAGCCCAGCCTGAGCCCGGTACAGGAATCCACGCTGGCTCCCACCAGAAAAATCCTTTTCCGTGGTCATCCACCACATTTGCCACCCTGTTTAAGAAATCCTTTGTAAAGTCAGCCTGTCCCTCAATAGTCATAGGATAATCTATCTTCTCAACGAGCTCCGGTTTTGTCGCATAACCCTTGCGCTCAGAATCAGCAAGCTTCTCATACTCCTGATAGCTGTCCATGGTAAAGCCCATAGATACCTCAGCGATTATAAGGTCCTTATTGAAACGCTTTGCAATATCGTTCATATTGAACTCAAGCTGATCGAGTGAGCCGTGCCAGAAAGGATAGTATGACAATCCGATATACTCAAACTCTTCTCCTCTTTCGATGAAGTTTGTAAACCATCTGACATAAAGCTCATTGTTTCCACCATTATCGAGGTGAATCATAATCGGAATATCAGCATTTACCTTGCGGCAGGCACGTATTCCGGCATTCACAAATTTTGCTATATTATCGTAGTTAGGTACCTTTCCCTCAGGCCACAAAAGTCCGTTTGAAAGCTCATTACCTACCTGAATCATTGTGACATTTACACCTGCCTCAATAATCTTTGTCAGATTTTCAAGTGTAAAATCATATACAGCCTGCTCCAGCTCGTCCACACCGAAATTCCTCCATGCCTTTGGCTTAATCTGCTTTCCCGGATCTGCCCAGAAATCACTGTAGTGGAAATTCAAAAGCACTCCAAAGCCTGCATCTGTAACCTTTTTTCCGATAGCAATAGTCTCAGCCAGGTCATTGTTACCCGCACCGTAAGGCTCACCATCCTCTGATTTTGGGTCGTTCCACAGACGAAGACGGATTGTGTCAACATCATGCTCCTTCATGATGTCAAGAATATCCTTCTCCTTTCCGTCCTCGTAGTATTTTGCTCCGCAGCGTTCCAGCTCTAGCAAGGTTGATAAATCCATACCCTTAATAAACTTTGACATTTTAATTCTCCTTAATTCTTATATCGTTTATTTACACCATGAGAGCAGTACCAGTAGTAGTCCCTGCTCTCAAAATGCGTAATAATATTCCTGACAACCTTAAAATGCTAGATTCCGCGGAAACAGAATGTGAATTCCATTTTCTCTGAGACATCAAGCAGGTACTCCGGATGAGTATGTGAGCCCCAGCTGTCGTCTCCTCCTACACCCATCTGCTTCTTTGCCACACGGACAACAGTATAGTGTACAGGTGGAAGCTCGAAATGATGTGCAGCATTTTCCAGCTCATGTGGTGTATATGGCAGTGCTGAGAACGAAAGCTCATCACCAAAGAACAGCATGCCTCTGCCCTTCTTATCCATTACCTTTGCATATCTTACTCTGCACTTGTTGCCGCTCTCCTGCGGAACGAGGTACTCGGCAATGTTGTCTGCCACTTTATTCTCGTATACACCATACTTTCCGCCATGCTGTCTGTCCTCGTATGTCTCCTGTGGTCCGAGTCCGTACCATTTCACTGTATCATAATCGGCATCCAGCTTGAACATCATGCCAAACTCCGGCATATCGCCAAGCTCCTTTACCGGGTCATATGACAGAGTTGTCTCGATTGTTCCATCACCAAACACTCTGTATGTCACCTCGCATGAGCTCTGCGGTGTGGTAGGCATGAAATAAGTGTATGTGATGGCGATATTGTTGTCATTTTTTTCTACCCTTGGTGATGTATCTGCAAAGCGCTGATCCTGTCTGGTGGTCACATACATGCTGGCAATCTTCCACTGTGCATAGCGCTGTGGCATCATATTGCCGGAATCATTGTTGGTAGGTGTTCTCCAGAAATTCGGCAGTGGAATAGTATTTGGAAGCATCTCGACGCCACCATATACATATGAAACCATTCCCAGATTCATTCTTGAGAAAAGTGCCTTAAAGTTCTCACCTCTTACAAGGATATTTCCGTTTCCAACAACAAGCTCAACTGATTTGTCGCATGAATACTCACTTACAGGCTTCTTTATCATATGCTGTCCGAATGCAATCTCATATCCTGCCTTTTCCCAGATGGTGTTTTCCTTCAATACAAATGATACGACAATACAGTACTCTTTTTCCACATCTATCATGGAATTTTTAAGAGTCACCGGCACCTCATAGCTTGCCCTATCCATCGGTGGAACAGATATCTGAAGCTTTGTCCTGTAAACCTCCTCACCATCTGCAAGAAGAATGGCAAAAGCATCAAAAACCGATGTATTTACAAAAAGATTTTTGTTTGTAACTGTAAAGATGTAGTCGCTGTCAAAATCAACCGAGATATTCTGATAATTAAACTTCACCTCCTGCATCTTTGGAGAAGCCTCTCTCTCTCCGCCGTAGCAGATGCCGTTTCCGCTGAAATCACCATCAGTAGGCCTGTCGCCGAAATCTCCGCCATATGTGAGGAACCACTTGCCGTATCTGTCCTTTTTATAGATTGACTGGTCAATATAATCCCAAATAAATCCGCCCTGATATCTAGGCTCGCGGTCTGTAAGCTCTGTATATTTGTGCATAGCACCGCAGGAATTTCCCATTGCATGTGTATATTCGCAGCATATAAACGGTTTCTCAGGATGCTCTGCCAGGAATTTTTCAATGCCTGCAACCGGAGTATACATCTGGCTTTCCATGTCGCTTGTGTCATTATAGCTTCTATCGTTAAATACTCCCTCATAATGCACCAGACGATGCTTATCAAGCTGTCTGAAAAGCTGTGACATCTCATATATTGTCTTGCCGCCAAACGACTCATTGCCGCATGACCAGATAAGGATTGCCGGATGATTTTTATCTCTCTGATAGCATGAGTTGGCACGGTCGAGCATCATTTCTCTCCACTGTGGCTTGTCCTTTGGCACAACAAAATCAAGGTCAACATAGCCCTTATTATATGCCTCCCATGTGCCATGACTCTCAAGATTGTTCTCCGCTATCATATAGATTCCATAAATATCGCAAAGCTCATAGAGCATGGAATCATCAGGATAATGGCTTGTTCTTATAGCATTGATATTGTTCTTTTTCATTGTGACAATATCCTTTATCACCTCATTACGGTTTGGCACACGGCCTGTTATTGAGCTGAACTCATGGCGGTTTACACCCTTAAATACAATACGCTTACCGTTTAGCTTCATAAGTCCGTCTACCATCTCAAATCTTCTGAAGCCCGCCAGCTGGCTGATAAACTCGATCTCATTTCCATGCGTATCTTTAACTATAATTTTAACCTCATACAGATTCGGCTTTTCAGCGCTCCATAACAGAGGATTTTTCACATTACATGAGCCCTCGCAAATTTCCTTATCCCTAAGCTCTATGTCAAACTCTTCCAATAAAAGTTTTGCCCTGTCATATTTTTCCACAGACAAATCGCCCAGCTCATAAAGCTTTACACTTGCAATACCATCACCATCTGCCTTTATTGACACACTAAGTGTACCCTCGTCAAAGGTATCATTAAGTGTAGGAACAACTGACAGATCCTCCACATGTGCACAAGGAACGGCATACAAAAATACATCTCTGAAAATGCCTGAAAATCTGTAAAAATCCTGATCCTCACACCAGCTGCTTGATGTCCATTTCCATACTCTGACCGCAAGCTTGTTCTCACCCTCGACAATATAATCAGTCAGCTCGAAATCAGACGGATCAAATGTGTCCTCACTGTAGCCGACATAATGTCCATTCAGCCAGAGTGCAAAACCGCTCTCCACTCCCTGGAACGAAATACACACCCTCTTGTTCTTCATATTCTCAGGGATTGTGAAATACTTCACATAGCTTGCAACCGGATTAAAAATCTCAGGTACCTCGCCCGGCTTTATAGACTCATCAGCCTCCCACGGATATGTGGTATTCGTATAGATTGGCACGTCATAGCCTTCCATCTGGATATGTGCCGGAACCCTGATCTCATCCCAGCCTTTGCAATCATAATCAGCTGCCTCAAAGCCACAAGGAGCCAGGGACTGATTCTTTGCATATGCAAACTTCCATAAGCCGTTCATATCATATCTCAGGCTTGATTTCCCTTTAATTTTCTCCAGTTCATTTTTATAGCATACATGATCCGAATGAGCCGCAAGTCTGTTCTGCTCAAATATTTCCGGATTCTTAATGATATTTGAATCAAAATCACTCATATTTTTACACTCCTATCTACTGTATTTATTATTTGATACATGTCTGTTTTAAACACAAAGCCCTCTTATAAGACGAAGGCAAATAATAAACATTATTTGCCTTCTTAATTTTTAACAATATTATTTTACTTTTATTTAACAGATCCTGTAATTCCCTCTGCAAACTGCTTCTGGAGTACAAAGAATACGAGCATTGTAGGGATGGAGCAGAAAAGAACGCCCATCATCAGTACACCGTAATCTACTGTATATCCTGCTGCAAGGTTTGCAATAAGCATTGGCATTGTGATAGCAGCAGGCTTATTGAGGATTACCTTTGGCCACAGGTATGAGTTCCATGCATTCATGAATGTAATAACTGCAGCTGCTGCATATGTTGATTTCTGTACAGGCATATACATCTTAAAGAAAATACCAATCTCACTGAGTCCGTCAATTCGTGCCGCCTCCATTATATCGATTGGGAAGTTTCTCGAATTCTGTCTGAACATCATGATGAGGAACGGCGTTGAAATAGCCGGGAGCATGAAGCCCCATACCGTATTTATAAAGCCGAGCTTTGACATCATCTTGAACAGAGGAATAAGTGTAGCTACCTGCGGAATCATCATGGCAAGAAGTAAAACTGAGAACAGCTTATCCTTTGCCTTGTCATGATAGAGCTCAAAGCCGTAACCGGCAAGTGAGCAGACAAGCAGTGCTATAATTGTCTGAACTGTTGCATTGATAAGTGAGTTTTTCATTCCAAGTGCAACGTTCTGTGATGCAAACAGTTTCTTTAAGTTCTCAAGGGCATAGCCACCAAATGCAATTCTACCTCTTGCAATGTCAATAGACTTGTTGGTCGCTGCCGATATCATCCAGAAAAACGGAAATACTGAGATGAACGAAACTATTACAAGAAAAATGTATGAAGGTATAAGCCTTTTTTGTATTGATGATCCATGTTTTTTCTTAGTCACGCTTGTCACCTACTTTCAGATTGATAAATGCCAGTATAGCAACCATGATGAATACGATAACAGACATTGCTGATGCATATCCAAAGTTTGCAACGCCTTCACCAAACGAGCCGTTATAGATATAATGTGACATGGTGATTGTCGCATTTGCAGGTCCACCCTTTGTCAGGTTTACAGACTCGTCGAAGAGCTGTAATGTACCGTTTATTGACATGATAGTTGTCATAACAATTGTAGGTTTAAGAAGAGGAACCGTGATAGACCAGAAGGTTCTCCAGCCGCTTGCTCCATCTATCTTTGCCGCCTCGTAAACAGAGTACTCAATATTCTGGAGACCTGCTAAAAAGAACACCATATTATATCCTGTCCATCTCCAGATAAGAGCTACTATGATAATAATCTTAGCACTCCAGCCTGTACCGAGGAAGTTAAAGTTGTTCTCTAATATTCCAAGTTTAACAAGGATTGTATTGATAAGTCCCTGTGTTGCAAAAAGCGATTTAAAAATCAATGCATATGATACGAGTGATGTTGCACATGGTAAGAATACACATGTACGGAAAAGTCCTTTAAATTTAAGGTGCTTATTGTTAAGTAACTGTGCCAGTAAGATTGCCAGTACAAGCATGATTGGCACTTCGATAATTAAATATAAGAATGTGTTTCCGATAGATCTCTTGAAAACCGCATCCTGAAACATTCTTGTGTAGTTGTAAGTAAGTGGATTTGCCCACTGCATATTTGCGCTTGAGCCGGTTTTAAAGGATGTAATAACAGCCTGGATTATAGGCCAGAAGCTCATTATGAAAATGAGTATTGTTGCCGGAGCCAGATACATCCAGCCGGCTGCCCTTTGTTTACCGGTTATGCTCATTCCTTTTTTCTTATTTTTCACTGTAAAGGCCTCCTAACTATAAGTCTTTGAGAAAAAACAGGGAGCCATTTAATGGCTCCCTGTACATTTGCCATCAAGCTAACAGATTAAAGTCCCATTGTGAATTTAAGGTCATCCTCTGCTGTCTTTATCTCTGAATCGATATCTGCACCATTCTGAGTAATATTGATAAGTGCTGTAGCAAGCTTCTTACGTGCATCGTAGTGGAAATCGCTCTGCTCGATTATCTTAACATTTGCACCCATCTCAACGATCTTAGCGTAAATTGGCTGGTTGTTGAAATACTCAACACCCTCGTTGTAAACCTCTGACTTGCCTGCAGGTGTATATGTAGTGATAACACCACCATTCTTAAGAGCATTGTCATATGTCTCAGATACACCCTTGTCTGTATAAGGCTAAATTAAAAGAAATCATGCAGGTACT
>OCSF01000100.1_pt1 | contig 10698 bp, 10 predicted proteins | sample 1502821 | NCBI WGS metagenome assembly OCSF01 (sample SAMN03418285, study PRJEB22391) | human gut metagenome | biome: human-gut; feature: organic feature; material: feces | host: Homo sapiens | place: Italy | collected 2013-04 | reverse complement strand
TAAGACAGCCCTTTTCAGCCTTTGTGATGCCCCAGCCAAGACCACGGCGCTTTCCGCGGCGCGCTGCAAGTGCGAGGTTTTCATCAATCTGCATGGTTGCGGTAGTTCCCGTCATTGGATCCTGGAACACACGTCCCAGAAATGATGCACGCTTGAACTCAGGAAGTCCTGTGACATCCACTCCATCAATGAGAATTGAACCATCATCAACAGGCCATGTGCCTGCAACGGCATTGAGCATGGTCGATTTTCCGGCACCGTTTCCACCGATAACAGTGACGAAATCGCCCTCCTCAAGCTTTAGGTTTACACCATTAAGGGCATGCTTTTCATTGATTGTGCCCGGATTGAAGGTTTTATGTACGTTTCTAATCTCTAGCATTTATTTTCCCTCCTTTGCATTAAGTGCTGCGGCAGAGCGTTTGCCGGCCTTTTTAAAGGAGGCCTTGCTCTTGCCCTTCAGGTAAGGCACCGCAAGGAAAATAGCCACGATGATTGCAGTGAAGAGCTTTAAGTCATCACTTGGCATCTGCAGCCACAGAACAATTCCGATTACAATGTAGTAAACGATTCCACCAAATATGACAAAGATAAGTTTTCCCATGAAATTCATGTGCTTTCCGAGGATTGCATCGCCGAGCACCTCACCGATGATAACGGCGGCAAGACCGATGACGATTCCACCACGGCCCATGTTTACATCGGAAAAGCCTGAGTACTGTGAAAGCAGGCCGCCTGAGAGCGCTACAATTGCATTTGAAAGCGCAAGACCAATGAGCTTCATGTTGTCGATGTTGATACCCTGAGCCTTGCTCATTGCAGGGTTGCAGCCTGTGGCACGGATAGCAGAGCCCTGCTCTGTTCCGAAATACCAGTAAAGCACCGCGATAATTACAACCGAGAAAATTACACCGACAATTATCGCATGTGTCAGATTACGTGATGAAAGCACCAGATTATATTTATCTGCGCTAAGTGCCTGGTTGGCGTGGCGCTGCATGATATTTAAGTTGATAGAGTATAGAGCTATCTGTGTAAGGATTCCTGCCAGAATCGGAGGAATGCCGAGCTTTGTATGTAAGAGACCTGTGCAGAGTCCTGCGAGCAGACCGGCAATACATGCGCAAAGCAGTGAAACCCAGATATTGTAGCCGTTAATCGTCATCATAACGGTTACGGCACCACCTGTTGCAAATGAGCCGTCAACCGTCAGATCGGCGAAGTCCAGCAGTCTGAAGGTGATGTAAACACCGAGTGCCATGATGCCCCATATCAGACCCTGGGCTATATTGCCCGGAAGGGCATTGGTGAATGCAACCGGATTTAAGGTTGCAAAATAATTCATTAGAATCATTTTATTAAATACCTCCATAGTGCAGCTGTTTATTCAGCTGAGATTTCCTCATAGCCGTCCGGAACTGTAATTCCAAGCTCCTTGGCGCGGTCCGGAAGGTACTCCTTAGTGAACTTAGGAGCGCTCTTAACCTCCATAGTTTTGATGTCTGTACCATTTACAAGGATATCGTAAGCCATCTCACCTGTTGTGTATCCAAGGTCATAGTAGCTGATAGAAAGTGTTGCCACACCACAGCCCTTAGCGATTCCTTCCTCGCCGGCGAAGATAGGTTTCTTAGCCTGTGAAGCTACATTGTTGATAGCCTCTGTACATGAAGCAGCAGTGTTGTCAGTTGGGATGTAGATTGCATCAGATGCATCACATGCGCTCTGTGTTACTGCAGCAACATCATTTGAATCAGAGAAGGTGTACTCTTTTACAGTGTATCCCTCGTCCTCAAGGTATTTGGTAATAGTTGTTGACTGGTAGATACTGTTTGGCTCAGATGAGCAGTAGATGATACCGATGTTCTTTGCATCCGGGAAGAGCTCCTTGATGCATTTAGCCTGCTCATCGAGTGGAGCGAGGTCTGTAGTACCTGAAATATTCTTTCCTGTAGTGCCTGACCAGTCTGACATATCAAGAGCTGTAGCGTAATCTGTGATAGATGTTCCAAGAATCGGAATAGAGTCTGTGGCTGCTGAAGCGGCCTGAAGAGCTGCTGTGGCATTTCCAAGGATAAGGTCGTAGTCGTTGGTGACGAACTTGGTGCAGATTGTAGAGCATGTAGAAGCATCTCCTGCGGCATTCTGCTCGTCAAATGAGACATCGTCTCCGAGCTTGTCCTTTAATGCGTCCTTAAAGCCCTTTGTAGCGGCATCGAGAGCCTCGTGCTGTACGAGCTGGCAGATACCTACCTGATATTTGGCACCTGAGTTCTTGCCTGACTGTGTGCCACCGTTTGCTGAACCGGAATCTCCGCATCCGGCAAGTCCAAGAACCATTGTTCCGGCAAGAACAAGTGAAGCTAAAATTTTAGATCTCTTTTTCATGATAATTCCTCCTTTTGTCAGCGCTTTAAAGCGTTGATGTATCAATTAGATAAATTATATTAACTTATTAATGAGAAGTCAAGGGAAGATGAGGAAAAAGTAGGGTTTAATATATATAAATGATGGATAATAGGCTATAATTGAAAATAAACATAGCATCAACAAAACAGTAAAGGAAGAAAATACTTTGATAAATATAGCGATATGTGATGATGATTTAGTCTTTGCGACAAAAATAGAAGCAATGCTTTTACAGATTTCTAAAAAGCAGATGATAAAAATGAATATAGAAGTTTTTTCTGACGGAAGTGAGTTATGGGACGATATAGCATTCGGGAAAAATAAATATGAGCTGTTATATCTGGATATTGAAATGGTCAGGATTAATGGTATAGAAGTTGCGCGAAAAATCAGGGAAAATGATGCGGATGCAATTTTGATATACATTTCCTCATATGACAATTATTTTATTGAGTTGTTTGAAGTAGAGCCATTTAGGTTTATAAAAAAACCGGTGGATGATTATATTTTTGAAGTGTATTTTAATAAAGCCTACGAGCGGATACTTAAGGATGAAACATATTTTGAATATCGTTTTAATAAAGCGGATTATAAGATACCGATAAATAACATCTCATATTTTGAAAGCTCAGGAAGACTTATCAATATAATACATATGGACGGAAAAGATAAATTTTATGGAAAGCTTAATTATGTTGAGAAACAATTAGGCGATAGTAAAATTCCGTTTCTGAGAATTCACCAGTCATATCTGGTAAATTACAGATTTATATGTAAGATAAGTTTCTCTCATGTTACTTTGCGTGATGGTACGGTTTTACAGATCAGTGAAGACCGGCAAAAAAAGATCAGGGAACAATATAATAATCTGCTTGTGGGAGATTTTTTAGATGAATGAAATATTATTTTATTTGATTTCAACAAGTTTATTTTTGGTGATAATAAAAGAGGCAATGGGGATATTCTTTGTAAAAAAAGATTTGCCTTTTTTATTTTCATTGATTGTTTGGATAGTATTTTTAGCGGTGGATATTTGCGGGACTGAGTATATTGCACAGCCATTTTTGCTTCTTATATTAGAAATCGCTACAAGCCTGTTTTTTTGTATACTGCTTTATTATGGAAGCATAATTAAAAAAATAGTATGCGTAGTAATTATCAATTTACTGGGGATGATATCAGAGGTTGTTGTTGGTCTGGTATTTATTTTTTTAGATATAAGATATACACAATATCAGATAGCTGGTTCACTCATATCAAAACTCGTATTGCTTACCATATTAAGAGTGTTGAAAGCATTGAAACACAGCAGCTTGAAGAGGAAAATTCCATTTTCATATTGGTGTATGTTGTTTTCTATACCTATGGGAAGTATTTTTATTTTGAATACTCTTTTTAAGCTTTGCGAAAAATCAGATGATAAAAATGCTGCTGTTTTTTGTCTGATTTCATCAGGAATAATCTTAGTGTTAAATTTTATGATATTTAAGATATATGAGGAATTGGCGGAGAAACTGGAGTTAAAGAAACAACAGGCAATTTTTGATAAAGAAATAGAATTGTGTAAAGAGCAACTTCAGGAACGGGAAGTGGCAAATTTAAATATCAGAAAGCTCAAGCATGACATTGAAAATCATTTAATGTGTATAAGAGAGTACGCGGTGCGAAAAGAGTTTGAAGGTGCAATAGACTATATTGATGACATATTAAATGGAGAGAATTATCTGAAAAATAATTCAGAAATTAATACCGGAAATATAGTAGTTGATACTCTTTTAAATTACAAAAAATCTGTTATGGAGAAATCAGACATAAAGCTGAATTTACGTATTGAAATTCCACAGAAACTTAGATTTAATGATGCGGATATTTGTGTGATACTTGGCAATTGTCTTGATAATTCAATTGAAGCAGTCTGCAAACTTGATGATGTTAGTAAAAGAGAGGTTAATGTAGATCTGGTATACAGAAAGAAAGGCCTGCTTATCAGGATTTCTAATCCGTTTTCAGGAGACATAAAAAAGGATACTAATGGAAATCTGGTCACAACAAAAGCAGATAAAGAAAATCATGGAATGGGCTTATGCTCTGTAAAAAATGCTGTTAGTAAATATAATGGTGCAATGAATATTTCAACGGATAATAGTATGTTTAAGGTACAGATATTACTATATTAAGGGAAAAAATACATCTAAAACCGTATTTTTTACATGGAGAAGAGAGATGGTCATAATATCAACTATATTTATTATATGATGAATAAAAAAGTAATTATTATAACCATTGTAGTACTGGCGATTTTGGAAAGTGTGATATTTTTTTATAAACAGAATGCAGAAAATAGCAAAAAATATACTCAGAACTCGATAGAGAGTGAGGTTGTGTTAGCGAGTTCTAAGGAGGGCTATAATTCGGTTGTTGTATATCAAGAGGAAAATGTATTGTTTGTAAGTGCAAAATCTGAGTCCGATTTTTTTAAAGGAACACAATATGAAGTAGAAACACATGGAAATGTGAATTCGGACGATATAGAAATTGTATGGACAACATTAGGAGGCAGTACAGAAAAAACGGAAGATAATGATTTTATTATAGCGGAGATAAAGATTTCGGAAGACGGTGAACTGATATCTGATAATAAAATTAATTTCGCAAAAAAAGCATTCGATGCTATTGAAGATGTTCTTAAAAATAGTAAAGGTTAATTTAGTACGGGGAATATGTTAAAGAATAAAAATGTTCAGAAAAATATAGTAACCTTGCTTGTGGTTTTATGCATTATCGCAGTCATCTGTGTTATGTATTTTAACAGTAATAATAAGCCGGATGAAAATAACAAGTCTGTTGTGGGAACAGAGCAAAATGATGCAAATAGTGTGGAAAAAATTATGGATATTTCCATCAACATTTCAGATCATTATATTACGAATACGGGTGATCCGGGAAATCTGTACACCATAGATGAAAACAATGTTTTGTGGGGATGTGGAAACAACGACTGGGGACAGCTTGCACAGGGAACGCGTGACTATGATGTACATAATGAAAAGGTAAAAATTGCAGAAAATATTGTGCATGTAGATTATTCCAGAGAAGGTTTTGCGATTTATCTTACAAAGGATAATAAGCTATATGCATTTGGACATGCAGGAAAAGGTACTGAGGAATTCAGTAAGAGATATGGATATGATAAGACAGCGAAGCTTTTTGATAATAATTATTATGTGGATACACCATGTCTTATCATGGAAGATGTGAGATATGCAAGGTGCGGTAAGTTTGACATTATTGCTATCAAAAATGATGGTTCTGTATGGAACTGGGGCACTACATATGAGAGCATGACATTTGAGAATTATGCGGTGTCATTTATAAAGAAGCCGGAAAAAATCCTTGATAATGCTGTTTTAGTAACAGGTGGTACATTTCATGCGGCACTGTTAAATGATGGAACAGTATGGACCTGGGGATGCAATCCGGCTGACAACTGTGGAATCGCAGACAGTCTTGTCGTAAAGACACCGACTAAGGTCGCATCTGATGCAATAATGGTATGGACAGGCAGATTACAATATAATTCGGACAAGTACAGCCTTGCCGGGTTTGATGGGGAATATCCTGCCGAAATGATGAATACCGTAATAGAAAAAAATGATGGTTCATACTGGATTTGTGGAGAGGGTGTTGGCACAGAACAAAAAACGGTTTCGGGAGAAACGGAGTATACAGTTACATGTAGCAGTACATTTGTGCCATATGAATTTCCTGCAAATGAATTTTCAAAATAAAATATGGCTGAAAGTAAAAATCCCCGGTAGTTACTACCGGGGATTATCTGTCTATTCAGCTACAACCTTGGCAAATTTCTTTTTACCACGTCTGATAATGAGACCCTCGCCCTTGAAATCGTTGAGAGTGTATTTTGTAGAGATATCAGTTACCTTCTCATCTGCAACGGAAACACCGCCCTGCTGGATATTTCTGCGGCCGTCTCCTCTTGAATCGCAAAGTCCTGCTTTTACGAGAACAGAGATGATATCAAGCTCTCCGTCAGGGAAGTCCTCAGCTGTAACAGTAACTGTAGGCATATTTGCATTGTTGGCTCCGCCTGCGAAAAGTGCATGGCTTGCCTCTTTAGCCTTTGTGGCTTCCTCTTCACCATGAACAAGCTTTGTAAGCTCGAATGCCAGGATTTCTTTAGCTTCATTGAGCTGTGCGCCCTCCCAGCTTTCCATCCTGTCAATTTCCTCGAGAGGAAGGAAGGTGAGCATTCTGATACATTTAAGAACATCGGCATCAGAAACGTTTCTCCAGTACTGGAAGAACTCGAAAGGTGTTGTCTTGTTAGGATCAAGCCATACTGCACCGGACTGTGTCTTGCCCATCTTCTTGCCCTCAGAGTTTAGGAGCAGGTTGATTGTCATAGCATATGCATCTTTTCCAAGCTTACGTCTGATAAGCTCTGTTCCACCGAGCATGTTGCTCCACTGGTCGTCTCCACCGAACTCCATGTTGCAGCCGTATTTCTGGAAAAGTGTGTAGAAATCGTAGCTCTGCATGATCATGTAGTTAAACTCAAGGAAGGAAAGACCTTTTTCCATACGCTGCTTGTAGCACTCAGCTGTGAGCATACGGTTTACTGAGAAATGAGCACCAACCTCGCGGAGCACATCCACGTAGTTTAAGTCCATCAGCCAGTCAGCGTTGTTTACCATGATAGCCTTTCCCTCGCCAAAGTCGATGAAGCGGCTCATCTGTTTCTTGAAGCACTCTACGTTGTGGTTGATAGTCTCTGTTGTCATCATCTGGCGCATATCTGTACGTCCTGATGGATCACCAATCTGTGCTGTACCTCCACCGATAAGCACGATAGGCTTGTTTCCGGCCATCTGAAGTCTCTTCATAAGGCAAAGAGCCATGAAGTGTCCAACGTGAAGGCTGTCTGCTGTAGGATCAAAGCCGATGTAGAAGGTAGCCTTTCCGTTGTTTATAAGCTCTTTGATTTCTTTTTCGTCTGTTACCTGCGCGATAAGGCCGCGGGCAACTAATTCGTCATAAATTGTCATGATTTTCCTCCTGATAGATTGAATTTGTATTCTGAAAAATAAAATACCCCCTCATCCATTTAAGGACGAGGGGGATTTCTCGCGTTACCACCTTAATTTGCATCCTGCTCGCACAGGAATGCCTCCGTGAGTTGTCACACATTATTCGACATATATTATATAGTGAAAATAGCCGATTCTGCTAACACTCCGGCACTATAACGTGTGCCAATACGTTGCAGCTTATTAATCGAACCGGTGATATTTAACTATCCGGTATGATGTTCGGTGCAAAGCTCCGGGATGTATTCCAGATCTGTTTCCTTGCGCCTCTCACCTGCCGGCAGCTCTCTGTAAGTATTGCAGAAATGTACTTGTTCCCATCAAAGCCTGTTGAAATGTAATTGTGCTTCAATTGACGATATTATAGCTGTTTAAGAAGGGGTTTGTCAAGGGTGCAAAAAGCAGTGTATGAAAAGCTTTTTAAATATTGCGCTCTGACCTATGGTGATGTATACTTTGAATAACAAACAAACTTTGGTTATGAAAGGAAGAAAAAATGAGCGCATATTATATTATTATGAGTATGATTGACGGCTTTGAGGCGTTTATCAATCTGGCAGTTATGGTACTGACAATTATTGCATCATGGATTATGTATGCAAAGGCAGGAGAGCCCGGCTGGGCGGCTATTGTACCGTTTTACAGCTCATACGTCAGATTTAAGATTGCAGGGAAAAAGAAGCTGTTCTGGGGATATCTTGTGGCTACTATCGGAATTATAGTGGGATGTATTATATTGATGTATGAGATTATTGCATCAGGACTTTCTGTTATGACATCCGATTATATGGGAGCGTATTATGATTCTACCTATGGATATGGTGTAAGCAGTATCGGAAATCACATGGGCATGCTGATATTTGCAGTTATTCTGATTATTGCAGCAATGATTGTGGCATTGGTTATGAGTATCCTCTGCTGTGTCGGACTGTCACATGCGTTTGGCAAGGGAGCCGGATTTGCCTGCGGACTTATATTCCTCAATGTGATTTTTGTCTGTATTATTGCCTTCAACAAAAACATTGTTTATGTGGGAAACGGATATAATAGTAATAATAACTACTATAATCCATACGGTTCAAACGGATATGGTCAGCAGTACGGTCAGAACATGTACGGAAACGGAGCAAACCAGCAGTACGGCCAGAACATGTACGGAAACGGAGCAAATCAGCAGTACGGCCAGAACATGTACGGAAATGGGGCAAATCAGCAGTACGGCCAGGACATGTACGGAAATGGCACAAATCAGCAGTACGGCCAGAACATGTATGGAAACGGCACAGCACAGGGAGGGGATGCTCAAAATTCCTATGGTACATCACAACAGCAGTCATGGAATGATGAGTATAACAACAAAGATTACGAATAAATAATAAGAATAAAGCGCATGAATAAAAGCTATAAATAAATGTTATAGTACAAAATTGTATCATTCTCTTGACATATAGAGTCAGAGGGCTATAATACAAAACAAGATTTAAATAAATATGTTCACCAAAATTCGTTGATGAGAACAAGGTCCGATTTGTATTTATTTTCAGAGAGCCTGTGGGCGGTGCGAACAGGTAATGGTCAGATTGGAATATCCTCTCTAAGAAGCGGGCTGAAAGCATTAAGTGTGTCTGTAAACCTCGCCGGTGTCCACCGTTATATGGAAAGCATATGCTGGTATGCAGAGTGTCACAGTAATACACTGTGGAATCAGGGTGGTAACGCGGATTATTTCGTCCCTTTTCAGATTATGTCGATCTGGAAAGGGATTTTTTAATTCCATAAAAGAGTTTTAGTGAGCAGAAAAATGTTAAGGAGGCTTACAATGAAAGCATTACAAAAAGTAAGTAAATTTTTATCAGACTACACATCGATAGTTGTCATAGCAATCGCCGTAGTCACATTTCTGGTTCCGAATCTGATGGCCTGGGTAAATCAGATGCTGTTTGTGGATCCGGTATCCAACAAGTTCACATGTCAGTCAATCATTATCGGAATCATCATGTTTAGTATGGGACTTACACTTACGACACAGGATTTCAAGATACTCGCACAGAGACCATTTGATATATGTGTAGGTGCAATCGCACAGTATCTTATCATGCCGTTTCTCGCATTTGGTATCTCAAAGGCATTGAATCTGCCTGACGGAATCGCACTTGGACTTATCCTCGTAGGCTGCTGTCCTGGTGGTGTTTCTTCAAACATTATGTCATACCTCTGCGGTGGTGATGTGGCATTCTCAGTTGGAATGACAACAGTTTCCACATTGCTCTCACCATTTATGACACCGCTTCTGGTATCATTGCTCGCAAGCGGAACACATGTCTCAATCAAGGCGCTTCCGATGTTTGTGTCAATCATTGAGACTGTAATCTTTCCTGTAGCGGTTGGATTTTTACTCAACTACCTGCTTGGAAAGAAAAAGGCATTTGCCGAGGCTCAGAAGGTCATGCCGGGTATTGCGGTGCTTGGTCTTGCATTCGTTGTAGGTGGTGTTGTATCATCACAGGGCTCAAAGTTCTTTACATCAGGAGTAGTAATTTTTGCGGCAGTTCTGTTACATAACGGACTTGGATATCTGCTCGGATACGGTGCAGGAAAGCTGGTAGGCATGAACACAGCCAAGAAGAGAACCATCTCTATCGAGGTTGGTATGCAGAATGCAGGTCTTGCCACAAACCTTGCCACAACTACAGCACAGTTTGCTTCAACACCTGAATCAGCCATCATCTGTGCAGTGTCATGTACATGGCATTCAATCTCAGGCACACTGCTTGCCGGAGCCTTTGCATTAAAGGACAAAATGGCTGCTAAAAAGGCAGAAGAAGCCGCTGAGACAAAGACGGCATAAAGAAAATGAATACCTATTATAACCGATTGGTAAATTAAACAAAAATCATAGAAATTAAAAATAAATTATGTATAAAATATTTATTGAAATTTGTTAAAAAAAGAGTAAACATAATATACAAATAAAATTAAGATAAACAAAAGAAAGAGGTAATAATATGAGTGGAATCTTAATGATGGTAATAGCCATTGTTGTGCTCGGTGGAGCATACTTATTATATGGCCGTTATCTGCAAAACAAATGGGGCATTGATCCAAATGCCAAGACTCCTGCCTACGAGATGGAGGACGGAGTGGACTATGTACCGGCCGATACCAATGTAGTATTCTAACT
>OCSF01000080.1_pt1 | contig 12404 bp, 9 predicted proteins | sample 1502821 | NCBI WGS metagenome assembly OCSF01 (sample SAMN03418285, study PRJEB22391) | human gut metagenome | biome: human-gut; feature: organic feature; material: feces | host: Homo sapiens | place: Italy | collected 2013-04 | reverse complement strand
CCGTCTGGGTGTCGAATTTGCCAAGCGGTTTACCACGGTGGCGGCGATATACTGCCGCTTCGCCAGCAGAAACTCTGCATCGGCGGTCCGGCTGTCACAGCCATAGCCGGTAATTAGTTTTCCGTTGTCAGTCTTTTGCGGATTTGCCACATAATCAATAATATCGCTGATTGCTCGGCTCTCCGTGCGTCCCTTGCCGATATGCAGGGGCATGATGCGTGTGGTTGCCATAGAAGGGCCTCCTTCGTATTATAAAGTAGTAGTTATTAAAGTCCCTCTCCAAGGACAAAATGCTACAATAGACAAGGTGCTGTGGATTGGTTTAAACCTCCTACCGCAAGACGGTTTCGGAAAGGCTCCAACCACGGCTCTTTGTTTTTAGTGTTAATCAGTTAGATACCGCCAGACGGTTTATATAGAACGAGGTTACATAGCAAAGAGGTGTGGCTCTAAGCAGCACTGTAAAATAAAACGCCGGAGGTAAAAAGAAATGATTTTTGTTGGTATCGATGTTGCAAAGGACAAGCACGATTGCTTTATCCTCAACTCGGAAGGAACGGTCTTGGCAGATGTATTTACCATTGCCAATAACCGCATCGGTTTTGAGACGCTTCTTTCAAGAATCCAAAGCTGTTCCCAAGGTGAAAGCAAAATAAAAGTAGGGCTTGAAGCCACAGGACATTACAGCTACAATCTGCTGGGGTTTCTTTTAGACAGCGGCCTGGCAACCTATGTCATTAACCCTCTGCACACGAACCTCTACCGGAAAAGTCTCAGCCTGCGAAGAACCAAAACAGATCGGATAGACGCGCGTACCATTGCAATGATGCTCATGTCTGATGTGGACCTCAAGTCCTACTCAAATACAGCATACCACAATGAAGAGCTAAAGTCACTAACCAGATACAGATTTGATAAGGTAAAAGAGCGCGCCAAGCTGAAAAGCTCCGTTGCGCGGTTAGTGAATATTCTATTTCCGGAGCTCGAAAAGCTGGTTTCAAGCCTGCACATCGCTGTTGTATACGCACTGCTGAGCAACTATCCGGGTGCAAGCTATATCGCAAACGCCAATACTGAAGAACTCGCTGAGATTCTTTGCACCGCCTCTAAAGGTCGTTATACCAAGTCTAAAACCGCGGAAATCCAAGTAGCCGCAGGGGTCTCCATTGGCTCGAAAATGCCTGCTAAGTCTATGGAGTTGAAACACACGATTGCTCTCATCCGCGAGCTGGACAAAGAAATTTCTGAGGTAGAATCCGCAATTGACAAGATTACATCTCAGATGGATTCTCCCATCTTTACAATCCCCGGTATTGGCCGACATATGGGTGCAATGATTCTTGCTGAAGTTGGAGATTTTTCCAACTTTGCAAGCGCAGACAAGCTGCTGGCTTTTGCTGGACTCTCTCCATCTACATATCAGTCAGGGCAACTGCAAAACTGTTATGCTCACATGGAAAAGCGTGGCTCCAGATATTTGCGATATGCTCTTTTCAATGCCGCCAAATATGTTTGCCTTTGGTGTCCTACATTCTCGGCCTATCTTGAAAAGAAGCGTTCTGAGGGAAAGCATTACAATGTTGCCATCTCTCATGCTGCTAAAAAGCTGGTAAGGCTTATTTTTGCTATGCAGCGTTCTGGGAAAGCCTTCTTAGCTGATTATTAAGCGTGCGATTTTATACGGAGCGAGTATCCGACAACGGATGCTCTTGTTTGCTATACCAATTTTCACCACCTTAAAATTCCTCTCGAAAATTTTGTTTTGGGGCTTGACTTTTAATAGTTAGTCTTTCCAAAAAAGAAACGGCCTGCATGGTGCAGACCGCTTTCGTTATTATATAAAATCATTCTCATCAAGAAAATCAAAATCGTCATCGGTGTCCTCTAACTGTTTTGGAGGAAACCTCATCTCGTATTGTTCTTTCGCCAGCGCACGGACTTCCGGGCGCTTATCTTCCATTCGGTTTTTCAGCCAGGAAATTTGTTCCTTTGATAATCGCCAGGGGAGATTTAGCAAGCGATTTATTGTCATTTGCTCCGCTTGTTTTTCCGGCGGCAAAGAAGCACAGGATTTACAGATATGAGCCGCATGGCCTTTGCCGGAAAATTTTTCGTTGGCTTTGTATTCTCCGCAGACTTTGCAATAATGACCGTGTTTTTTCATAGGCTCGATCCCTTTTCACATAGAGCGTATAAACTGCGAACCGCCCCCATGATGATGCTCCACTCCAGATCTGCCGCATAGGAAAACTTCCTGCGGTAAGATTCCCAAAGTTTCTGCATCACAGGACTGCTTTCCACTTCATTCAAAACATCCACAGCTTCTGCAAGATGCCGTTCGGTTCCGCGTTTTTTGGCAGTTGCCAACAGTGCATCATAGAGCGTCTGCCGGTTCAATGTGTTCCCGTGGAGCTGATCCAGAATATAAATGTCATAGAAATCTCTCATGCGGGTGTTGGTGGTGGTTCTGGTGATGATTGTTTCCAGCTTTTCAGCCAGAACGGTTTCCAGATTGTATGCCCAAATGTCAATGGAGCGATCTTCCAGCATCAGCTTGAAAGAGTAGCGTACCTCCCTGGGGGTAATGGCATCCCCTGTGGAAATGTCAATCTTCAAAGGTGTCACCACACCGTCAAAGGTTGTAGTCATGCTGACCCGAATCCCAGGATACTCCGCTTCATCCATAATCTCTGAAATGCTTTTCAGCTGAAATTTGACGCCATCATCAATCGGTACACTCACAATAGCAGAAATCAGGTTCTCGATCTCCTCTACATTAACATTGGCTCCTTTTACAGTAGCGTCCAAGTCCATCGTGGAACGGGCATCCAGTCCAACCATTGCCGCTACCAGCATCCCGCCTTTCAGAATAAATTTATCACGATATTCAGAAAGGGAAATACGCTCCAGAAAACGCTCCATCATATAGTTTCGCATTAAAAGCTGTGCATCCGCAGATTTTTCTCTGGAAAGATTGCGAATCAAATCTTTTAGCTGCCTTGCTGTCTTTATCATAAAAGCACCTCCAAATACTGCCGTAAAATTTTTTCAACCCGGAACATACCGGCATACCGCATCAAAGTCCGCAGATCCTTGTCCTTTCTTCTGGCATACATCTTCAGCGCACCTTGAAAAGTCTGTATTTCCATGCTGCTTCGGCTGCGGAGCAGATCGCAGATGGTGCGCTCCATATCATAGACAGGAACCGTATGCCCAAAAGGTGTTTGGCCAGTTGTCAGCCCTACCTCATATAGTTCTGGTTTGATGGTGTAAACAGAAAGGCCCTCTGCCTTTAAGCGAGTGGTGCTGTACCCTCTGCGCACCGTGATAGCGTATGGAGATGGTTCCCGGTCTGTCAAGTCATGGAAAAATAGCGCTGATTCATGGGAAAATACTGCCTGACCACATCGCAGATGTAACAGAAACATCGCATCAATCCAGGTGTCCTCGGAGACATAAATTCCGTGAGCAACCTGCTGAAGATTTTTCTCTTTGACATATTCATAAAAAATGGGTTTTACAATTCCGCTGGCGATTACCTGTGCGGTTTGCAGCATCCCATCATGCTCGGTCAGAAGTCTGTCTAATTGCTCAAACCGTTCTGATTTGGTCACATCCATCACTTCCTTTCGTGCTACTATTATACACGGATGTAGCGCAGAAGTAAATATAGCAATTTAACAGACACTGTCTGGCATTTTTGTGACCGCGTATTTTATCCATAAACCAAATCCTGAATGGCAAACTTCAAGTCCTGCACCTTGCCCAGCAACCAGATGGCAGCCATCGGCAGACCATAGGGACTAATAAGAAATGCCATCACCAGCAGGATAATGCCGTTTTGCAGGGAACAGGTCAGCAGGACCGCCGCGCCCAACAGGGCGATCACCATGCTGATAAGCCCCAGCACCAGACCGGAAACATAGACGATCCCCACACAAATCCAAACGAACAGGGTCAGTGTCAGAATTACCGGAGCTACCAAAATCTTCAACAACAGTTTTAACAAAAACACCAATGCCCTCATTGTTATGCCTCCTCCCAAAATCACAGTTCCTGTTCCTGATTCCATTATCCCTGTCTTACAGCTAAAAGGCAAGGATACGGGCAAAAAGAAAAAGCGGAGGAAGGCGCGGCGAAGAAACGCCGTTCCTCCCTCCGCAGATGGGGTATTTGTCCCGGTTACGAAAGTTTGGAGAGTTGTGTCAGTATCTCTTTAACTCCGTCCCATAACTGTTCCTGCCGCTGGGATATATCCTCCAAATCGACATCGTAAATCCGTCCGGTCTCATGCACCTTGCGGGTCAGCTGGTTCAAGTTGTTGCTGCTTCGGCGCAGCAGGGATACCAGTTCTTTCAGCTCCGGCAAATCCAGCTGCACCACATAGCCGTCCACAGCCATTTTTCGCAGATAGGCGCTCAGGTTTTTTGTTCCAAACTGCGCCATTTTCTGCTGAATCAACTCCATTTCATCAGCGGATACCCAAAACAGAACCGGCACATCCCGCTTGCGCTTGGGGCTGCTCATCGCTCCGGCTCCTGTTTCTTTGGGGCGGCAGGCTTGCGGGCAGGCGGTTCCTGCCTGAGCTTTTGCAGGACAGAACTTTTCTGCTGTTCCTGCATGTTTTTTCTGGCCTGCCTGGTAAACAGGTCGATCAGACCGGGGTTGACCCCATCCACAACCAGATAGGCACAGTGGCGGGAAGCATCGCTGTCCTCCGGCATGGGAATGGTTTTTGCCCAGGCTTTATTGTCCTGAGAGATACGCCCGTCATGGTTCTTGTGCTGGATAGTGTTGGCAAGAATGAACTGTACCCGTTCCGCCCCGAACTTTTCCAGCACATCTTTGATCGCCGCCTCCGTATCCAGCCGGTTCTCTGCATAGTGGGCGCTGATAGCCTGTTCAATGGCTTCTTTGCAAGCGCTGTTTGCCTGATACGAACGGTTATATTGTGCCATCTCTCCATGCTCGGACGCATAGGCGGCAGAATGGGGGTAGAGAGGGGCAGTTCGTAATTCTTCCTGCGCCCTGCACACATCATCGGCACGGTTCTCAATGCTGTCCCGGATCACATCCATGTAGCCGGTCTCCAGCTTTTCAAAATAACGGTACACATCAGCCAGCGGCGAGGGGGAATCCAAAAGCGCCTGTGCCTGTGCGTCGGTCAGCTCCAGCTGCTCCATCGCCATCACGATGTCCTCCCGGACCGTGTACTCATAGGTGTGGTGCAGGATTTCCTCCGGGGGCTGGCTTTTCAGCCAGTCCCGGAATTTATCCTGTTCATCAGACATTTTCTCAAAAAGAGCTGTATTCCAATCTGTTGCATTCATAATCATCGTACCTCCTCGTGTTGTTTTGGTTTCTTTTCAAGGCTGCGTGGTGGCATAGGGCGTTTCAGGCTGTCCAGCACCGAGGGCCGCGCACTCTTGGCAACCACAGTTTCCGGCTGGGCATGACCCTTGCCGTCAATGTTCAGCAAGGTGTCCAGTTCCACCAGACGGGCGGACTTGACCCGCAGATCGTCCTCAAAGGGGAACGGCTTTCCTACTTCCTCCTTGGCAGCGGCCTGCTGCTGGTAAAGGTTCTCCAGCTGGTTTTTGACCGCCTCCAGACGCTGGGGCATCTGCACCAGTGCGTTGTCGATACGGGTGAGATTTCCGCGTGGGTCTGTACCCAGGGTCGCCCGATGGGTCATTTGTCCTTTCAGCAGGAGCGTATATTCCTGTTTCCACGCTTCAAATTCCACCGACATAGTGAATCCACGGTAACTGCCAATCTGCACCGGATCGGAGGTTTTGACCTCCTTGCAGGCATCCAGCAGGGCTGCACCGGCATTTTCTTTGTCGGTCAGCACATCGCCCCGGATCTCCATACCGGCAAAGCCATCTGCCGGGTGTGGGTGCGTGGCCAGTGTTTCCAAATCGGCTTCAAATCCCTGAATATACCCCTTGTTGGTTTCGATTTCCTGCGGGAAGTATTTGAGCAGCTGGTCCTCCAGACGATACTGCTTGCTCTGGTGGTCGGCTTTCATCAGCTTTAGGCGGGATACCTCCACATCCAAATCCATGCGTTCCTTGATACGGGGGTCTCCTGCACACAGGGCCTTGATCTCGGCAAAGGAAAGCGCCGTTTCGTCCACATCATCGCAGGAACGCACCGGCGATTTAGAAGTCATGATCTGACTGATGAATTTTTGCTTATTCTCCACCGTCTGCCAGAGGTATGCGTCAAAGGTTCCTTCGGTCACATAGCGGTACACATGGACAAGAGGATTCTGGTTACCCTGGCGCTCGATACGGCCCTTGCGCTGGGCAAGGTCTCCCGGTCTCCACGGACAGTCCAGGTCATGAAGTGCCACCAGACGGTCCTGCACATTGGTGCCTGCGCCCATCTTGGCGGTGCTGCCCAAAAGGACACGCACCTGGCCGGTACGGACTTTAGAGAACAACTCCTTTTTCCGCACTTCGGTGTTGGCTTCATGGATAAAAGCGATCTGGTCGGCAGGCATTCCCTGAGCAATGAGTTTCTGACGAATATCGTCATATACCGTAAAGACCGGTTCTTGCTCCGGCAGAGGCACAGCGCCTTCCAATGCGTGAAGCAGTGGATTATCCAGCGTTTTCGCCGCCTTGCTTGCAGGAGCTTTTGCCTGCGGTGTAGAAATGTCGCAGAACACCAGCTGGGTCAGCTTGTCAGCTTCGCCATCCCGCCAGATCTGCATGATGTTGTCCACGCACTGATTGACCTTTGTGCCAGGTTCATCCGGCAGCATCTGGTTGACGATTCTCTGGTCCAGGCCCAGCTTACGGCCATCCGAGGTAATCTTGAGCATATTGTCCTGGGACGGGTCAACGGTTCCGCTGTGTACCAGCGATGCGCGCTCCGAAAGGATCTTGACCATTTCCTGCTGATGTTCGGTAGGCTGCGCCACGATGTTGTGGTATTCCACCTCCGGGGTGGGCAGGTTCAGTTGGTCGGCGGTCTTGATGTCCGCCACTTCTTTGAACAGGTTCATCAGCTCCGGCAGATTAAAGAACTTGCTGAATCTCGTTCTTGCCTGGTAGCCGGTGCCTTCCGGTGCCAGCTCCAATGCTGTGACGGTCTCTCCAAATCGGGAAGCCCAGCAGTCGAAGTGGGTCATGTTCAGTTCTTGCAGGCGTTCATACTGAAGGTAACGCTGCATGGTGTAAAGCTCGGTCATGGAGTTGCTGACCGGGGTGCCGGTGGCAAAAATCACGCCACGGTTTCCGGTAATCTCGTCCATATAGCGGCACTTGGCAAACATATCGGAGGATTTCTGCGCGTCCGATGTGGATAAACCTGCTACATTCCGCATTTTTGTGTATAGAAACAGGTTTTTATAGTTATGGGCCTCGTCCACAAACAGCCGATCCACACCCAGCTGCTCGAAGGCTACCACATCGTCTTTTCGTCCCTCGGCTTGCAGCTTTTCCAGTCTGGCTTCCAGAGACTTTCTGGTACGCTCCAGCTGCTTGACGGTAAAACGCTCGCCGCCGCTGGCCTGTACCTCTGCAATCCCATCGGTGATCTCGTCGATCTGCTCATAGAGAAGCCGTTCCTGACGCTCCCGGCTGATGGGGATACGCTCAAACTGGCTGTGTCCCATGATGATGGCATCATAATCACCCGTCGCAATACGAGCGCAGAACTTCTTTCGGTTATGGGTCTCAAAGTCCTTTTTGGTGGTGACTAAGATATTGGCGGAAGGATAGAGACGCAGAAACTCCGACGCCCACTGCTCGGTCAGATGGTTTGGAACCACAAAGAGAGATTTCTGGCACAAGCCCAGGCGTTTGGCTTCCATCGCAGCGGCCACCATCTCAAAGGTTTTACCTGCGCCTACTTCGTGTGCCAACAGGGTATTTCCTCCATACAGCACATGGGCGATGGCGCTTTTCTGGTGTTCCCGAAGGGTAATGGCCGGGTTCATCCCTCCAAAAGTAATGTGACTGCCATCATATTCACGGGGACGGGTAGAGTTCATTTCTTCGTTGTACTGGCGCACCAAAGTCTGGCGGCGTTCCGGGTCTCTCCAGATCCAGTCCCTAAAGGCTTCCCGGATCGCCTGCTGTTTTTGGGCAGCCAGGGTGGTCTCCTTGGCGTTCAGCACGCGGCGCTCTTTTCCGTCTGCGTCCTCTATGGTGTCATAGATACGGACATCCCGCAGGTTTAAGGAATCCTCCAGAATCTTGTAGGCGTTGGCGCGGCTGGTCCCATAGGTGGTATAAGCTGCCACATCGTTGTAGGATACAGAAGATTTCCCCTTGATCTGCCATTCAGCGGTAAAGGACGAATAGTTGACCTCGATACTACGCTGGAGATAAAACGGGGTATTAAAGGTCTCATACATAAATTGCTGGATATATTCCTTGTCAATCCAGGTAGCGCCCAGACGCACCTCGATCTCCGACGCATCCAGGTCTTTGGGCTGGGCGGCGGTAAGAGCTTCCACATTGACTGCATAAACCGGGTCCTGCTGTGCCGCCCGCTGCGCCTGACGCAGTTTGCGGCGTACATTGCCGGAAAGGTATTCATCAGCAGTCACATAATGGGGTGTGCCGTCTTTCTCCAACTGTCCCGGTACACGGAAGATCACGCCTTGCAGTTCTCCGGCCAGTTCTTCTTTTGTTTTTCCGGTAAGCTGGCTCATATAGCTCATATCCACGCAGGCTTTTTCCGAGATAGACACCGCCAGTGCTTCACTTGCCGTATCCACCACAGCCACCGCCTGATGGGGCTTGATGGTCCGTTTGGTGAACATATCTGCCTTGCGTTCCAGCTTTCCGTCCTCGTCGATGACTTCCAGCGCACAGAGCAGGTAATAGGAAGAATCGTCTGCATAGGCCAGACGGTTTGCACGGTCATTGATGAGACCGTATTTGGCAGAAAAGCTGTCATAGAGGCTGTTCAGTTCCGCCTGCTTTTGGGTAATGGTGCTGTCTGGAACCGCTGCATCCATCTGAAGGTCGATCAGTTCCTGCACACAATCCCGCAGTCCCACAAGACCTTTTACGCGGGCTTCTGCGGTGGTGTTGAGATCCGGGCGCACCATGCGGCTGTTTTCCCGGTAGTACACCTGCCCGTCTACAATGGCATAGGAATAGTTCTTCACATTAGGATCGGCAGGAATGGAGGTGTCAATGGCTTCGCCTTCGCCCAGCTCCGGCAGCTCTGCCTCCTGATAAGTCCCATGAATGTACTTCACAGCATCATGCAGCTGGTCGGAAAGCTCCAGCCCATCAATGGGATTCACGGTGTAGTCCATACCATGAGCGGTGCTTACCGGCTCCTGTCGGCCCAGCACCATTTCCGGGTGGTCGATAAAATACCGGTTGATGGCAAACCCGTCCTCCGTCTGTCCGGTCTGAGTCCATTCCGGCACGATGTCCAGAGGGCGGTCCCGCCTTTGGAGGAAGATGATGTCCGATACCACCTCGGCACCGGCATTCTTTTTGAACGCGTCATTAGGTAGACGGATAGCTCCCAGCAGCTCAGCACGCTGGGTAAGATAGCGGCGCACGGTGGAATCCTTGGCGTCCATGGTATATCGAGAGGTCACAAAAGCTACCACACCGCCAGGACGCACCTGATCCAGTGCTTTGGCAAAAAAATAGTTATGAATACTGAAATTCAGCTTGTTGTAGGCTTTGTCGTTGACCTGATACTGACCGAACGGCACATTGCCGATGGCAAGGTCAAAGAAGTCACGCCTATCTGTGGTCTCAAAGCCGCCTACTGTGATGTCCGCCTTGGGATAGAGCTGCTTTGCGATGTGCCCGGAAACCGGGTCCAGCTCCACGCCGTACAAATGGCTGTTTCGCATTTTTTCCGGCAGCATACCAAAGAAATTGCCCACACCCATAGACGGCTCCAGAATATTTCCGGTCTCAAATCCCATACGGTCCACCGCTTCATAGATGGCCTGAATGACCGTAGGGCTGGTGTAATGGGCGTTGAGGGTAGAGCTTCTGGCGGCGGCATATTCCTCCGGGGTCAGCAGTTCTTTTAGCTGGGCATACTCTAAAGCCCATGCCGGTTTCTCCGGGTCAAACGCATCAGAGAGACCGCCCCAGCCCACATATCGAGAAAGAACCTCCTGCTGTTCGGGGCTTGCCTGCTGTCCGGCAGCTTCCAGCTCTTTCAGCAAACGAATCGCATTGACATTTGCCTGGAACTTGGCTTTCGGACCGCCTTCGCCCAAATGCTCATCTGTAATGCGGAAGTTTTTTGCATTGCGGCGCAGGTTAGCCTTGTATTCCTCATAAGATGCTTCCTCGGCAGCTTTGGCATTGGGAAAGGTCTGCCACTGGCCATTGACCTGAATGGAAACCGGGTGTTCGTCCAGCACTTCCTCAAAGGTTTTCTCCGGCTCAGTCACAGGGGCTGGCGGCTCCGGCTCCTCGATATGCAGTCGTTCCACCACCACATCATAAGGCAGATTGTTCTTATCGCCCGGATAGACGGCCATGGTCTCGGAATGGAAGGTCGGGGATTCGGTAGCCGGTTGGGGCTGTTCCTGTCCAAAACCGTCCTGCTGACGGGCATACATCCCGCGCAGCAAAGGCGCAACCTCATCCCAGCGGAAATACAGCATAGCCAGACGCTTTTCCTCTGCATCCATGATTTCCAGCTCTATGCCCTGTGCCGTGGTACGGTAATCGGCAATATCGCCAGTCTCCAGATTCAGTGTCTCGATCTCACCGGAATAGGCTCTGCTCAGCCAGTAGGCGATCTCGCTGTTGCTCCTGCCGGATTGCAGCAGCGTGGAAATCTGCTTTTTATCCGCTTCATCCATCAGTCCATGAGCCAATACATCCCGCAAGTCCTGATCTGCCTTGTCCGGGTCAGTAGGAAGAAACTCGGTATAGTAAGCATTGCGGCGGTCTGCCCGAAGCAGCTGCTCGAACTGTTCTTTGCGCTCTGCCCGGTAGATGGGATATACCATCCCGGTGGGCAGAAGCTGTACGGTGTCCTCCCGCAGCTCTGTGATCTGATAGGCGTCATCCTCGATATACACGGTATCGCCCACGGCATAGACCGGGGCGGCTGGGTCATAGGAGGTTCTTTGCGGAATTGGGCGGCGAACTGCGTCATATTCCTCATCGGAAATGGAAACTTCGGAAGTCTGCTCTGTCTCGGCATCTGCGATCTGCTCTGCATCTGACATCACCTGTTGGATAAACGGGGCATTGTCCAGTTTTTCCGGGTCTGTCACCTGTCCGTTGACGATCCCTCTTTCTTCCAGAGCTTCCCGGATGGCGATTGGGTCGATGTCGTCAAAACGGTTCTGTTCTTCTTCGGTATAGAACCGGTCCTCCTGAATGAGCTGGGCAATCCGGCGCTGTACCTTCGGCCAGGGCAGCTGCGTTTCCTCCGGGCTGCCGGCACGGACAACGAAGCTGCGTTTTCTCCGGGCTGCCGGCACGGACAACGAACAGGCTGTTGCTGTTACTGCCGCCGTATTCCTGAGCCAGCCATGCGGCGGTATCTTTTTCTCTTGCATGGTCTTTCATATAGCGGATAACAGCGTGTTTACTCTCGATATTGCCGTTCCATGCACAAAGGGCAGTATCAATATCTTCCTGCGAAAGAGGGCGCAGAAGTTCATGGAGCTTTGGATAGGTTTCGTCGATCACTTCCCGGTGCAGACGCTGGCGGAACTCCGGCGCATCCGAATAGAGTCGGATCAGCTCCATATCCTTAGAACCAAGGACTGCACGGCGCACAGCGGCATTACCCTCGATGACAGCATTTTCACGGTCAGAATGACCGCAGGCATTGCGGTATGCGGTATCCTCAGAAATGGCGGCAGTCACCACAGGCTTATACTGCTCAAACTGCTCCCGAAGGATAGGCTTTGGCGTTTCTTCCTCCATCTCCGGCTGCTGGGCTTGAATGGCATCTTCTTCGGCCTGTTCCTGTTCAGACTGGATTTTGTCATACTGCGCCTGTTCCTGTTCGGTAAGATAGCGGTCTTTCTGGACAAGTGAGGTAATGCGCTTGGCAACCTTTTCCCAGTTCAAGTGAACATCCGGGCAGTCCTGCTTTTTATAGTGCAGTCCTTTCCCATCGTGATCTTCGCCGCTGTGTGTTGCACCGGACAAGGCATGAGAGCGTCCGCCAATGCCATACTCGTCTTTGAGGAATCTCACTTTCTCCTTATCCGTATGGTTTGCCATGAAAAACGCATAGATACGGCCTTTTCCTCCGGCGAAACTGCTTCCGCCGGTCATGGCGGCGTCGATCTCATCCTCGGTAATAAAGTGCTGGACGGTTGGCACTTTGGAAAGCTCTGAAGAAAAGGTCCTGCGGGGCAGGTCAAGGTCCTTCAGGTTCTCCCAGATCTCCCTCGGTCTATGATAGTGAAAACGCAACAGGTCACG
>OCSF01000077.1_pt1 | contig 12782 bp, 13 predicted proteins | sample 1502821 | NCBI WGS metagenome assembly OCSF01 (sample SAMN03418285, study PRJEB22391) | human gut metagenome | biome: human-gut; feature: organic feature; material: feces | host: Homo sapiens | place: Italy | collected 2013-04 | reverse complement strand
AAAGCTAATGGCTGGCGAACAACTACCTTTAATGTCTCAAGACCAAGGTACTCATCGATATCTCTTTTATTGATTGTAATCTTTCCTGTTCCAGGTACTAAATATACTCTAGCAACAGATGATTTTCTTCTTCCTGTTCCGTAATACTTTGTAGTAGCCAATTTACTTTACCTCCTATTAAAACTCTAATGTCTCAGGCTTCTGAGCTGCATGTTTGTGATCTGGTCCAGCGTATACGAATAACTTTGTATACATCTGACGTCCAAGAGGTCCCTTTGGAAGCATTCCCTTTACAGCGTACTCGATAACACGCTCTGGGTGCTTGTTCATCATCTCTCTTAATGTTGTCTCTTTCATACCACCGATATAATCTGAGTGATGATAGTAAATCTTCTGGTCTAATTTCTTACCAGTAACCTTAACCTTGTCAGCATTGACAACGATTACATAATCACCTGTGTCAATGTGTGGTGTAAAGATTGCTTTATTCTTTCCTCTTAATACTTTAGCAACTTCTGATGCTAAACGTCCTAATGTCTTACCTTCAGCGTCTACTACGTACCATTTTCTGTCGATTGTAGCAGGACTAGCCATAAATGTTTTCATCGGTTTTCCTCCTTAAATGATTCGATTACTTTTAATGCCGATGCCTCTTGAAATCGCGTATGTCCGGACGCCACTTCCTTTTTGACATCTTATAGTCCTCTGTTCCATCTCAGATGACTATCATTATCTATACTAAATGGTTGCCGGGGCTTTGGCTTCCATTTATCTACTTTTACAGACCTAGATATTATACTTGCGTAACTGGCTGTTGTCAAGTGTTTTTCACCCTTATTTTCGGCTTTTTCTTTAAGCTTTTTCTTTAAGCTATTTTTTGAAACTTTTCCTTTAAGTTTTTCTTTATGTTTATACTTTTTTTAAAACTGCATATATACAAAATCAGCCGGATTCACTCCCGGTCCATAGTAACCGAATATTATTACTATAAAGATGCCAAGGTATATTATCGCCCAGCGAAGCGGCAGCTTTCTTGAAAGTATGAAATCGCGCATGTCGAGCTTTTTATTTTCCTCAACGAAGCTGATAAAGAACCACAGCAACGTACATATTATAAGTAAAAGTATATCGTACTCGTCCAGTCCGCATGCTCCGAGATTCAAAATGATGTTGTTTATTCCAAGTTCGCTGATATGGAAATCCGTGACTGATTTAAAAAGCATGTGAAATGCAGTCGACGCATTTGCAGCTATGTCAAAATAGTAGCCTACCAGTATGAGCATAAAGGTCCAAAGCACTGATACAATTGTCGCAAATATACCCTTTTCCCTTAGGCCGGTCAGCTTAAAAAAGCCGCCTGCCACCTTTTTGTTTACCGGAGCAAAAAGCTCTGCAAGCATGATTACAATGCCGTTCCAAAGTCCGAAATACAGGTATTTCATATTGGCACCGTGCCATACTCCGATGACGATAAATGTGATGACACTCGCGATGCAGCCCGGCAGCACCTTACTGATATGCGCACCAAATCTCGGCTTTAGCCATTTGCCAAAGTTCAGGAAACGCTTTGAGATTGAAAGCGGGTAGAAGATATAGTTTCTGCACCAGTCTCCAAGAGTCATATGCCAGCGGTGCCAGTACTCTGTGAGTGAGCGCGAAAAATACGGATGGTTGAAGTTTGTTGACATTGTTATGCCAAACAGCTCCGCAATACCGCGCACTATATCGATTCCTCCCGAGAAATCCGCATATAGCTGCAGCGCATACACTACTGCCGCAAAAAATACATAGGTGCCCGAAAAATCCATCGGCTTATCCATCACAAAATTGATGATATTTACCGCGCGGTCTGCTATCACAAGCTTTTTCATGACTCCCCAGAGCACCAGAAGCGCGCCCTTTTGCAGATTTTCAAGTCTCAGGGAATGTCCCTCGTAAAGCTGTCCCGCAAGCTTATCATATATCGCAATTGGTCCCTGTATTATCTGAGGGAAAAATGATACAAACAGCGCTACCTTAAGGAAATTCTTTTCAGGCTCGACAATTTCCCTGTATACATCCATCACATAGCCCATGGACTGGAAGGTGTAGAAGGATATGCCAAGTGGAAGCAAAAGTCCAAGCTCGCCCGCATATGGTATATATTTAAGGAATGCCAGAATGCCGAAATTGCAAAGCAGCGCAAAAAGCATGACTGCCACTCTCTTTTTTCTGCCCTTTTCCTTGTATTCCTTTCTGGTCTGCCTGTCCCAGTCCTCCTTGTGGCTTTTTACGATGGCATTCTGCTTCTTTAACAGCTTGTCAATCCATATTGTTGAGCCATAGGTGGTGCATATTGTGAAAATGATAAAAAGCACATACCACTTACATATAATCACATAGTATGCCATGCTTCCCGCCAGAAGCACATACCAGCGGTATTTCTTCGGAAAGCAATAATATAGTACAAGCAACACGATTACAAATATCGCATATTTTAATGAAATGAGTTCCATTTTATTTACTCCAAATCTATTTTCTAAAGTAATACTGCCAGACATACTTTAATTAACAGGCAGTATTTATTTTAAAGTCCATACACTATCATGCTATTTTTTTACCGGGGTATTTAACTCCTTTGCAGGCTTTGCTTCGTTGTTCGTATCTGCTACCTTATTTGTCGCAAGGCTTGACGAAAAATTATAAGGCAGATAAACGGACATCTCAAAATAATGATTGCCAAGACTCAGATCCGTATCCTTTGCGCAGGCACTTATCACCTTGTCAGCGCGCCTTGCGCACTCGCCCCATGCACTCTGAAGCTCCGGTGAGTGGTCTACATTAAGCCTGTAATTATCAGACAGATATTTTCCCATATATGCAGTGAATTTGCGGCTTCCATTTATATTCAGGTGCTCCGAATTGTAGAAATCATCCCTCTCATTGATTCCGATAAGTTCCTTATCACCTTCAAAGCTTGCAAAATCATAGCCATAAGACTCCACCAGTTTCTTCACGTCACAAAGCACCTGCGGATTCTTTACCTTCTTCTCATGAGGGAACCTCGCAAAAAGCACCTTTTCCACCCCCTGTGCTTTACAATACTCAAGCAGATCAGTCATATACGCTCTGCTCTTGTCGGTAAAGTAGAGCTTTTTCTGCTTGCCTGATGGACAATCGGAATATTTTGCAATAGATGAAAATCCCTTCATGCATGATGTTTTTGCAAAATACATTCCAACTCTTGTGGCAAAGGTGTATGCACACTTGCCTATATCCTTCCAATTGCTATGATGCAGTTTTAAAGGATTTGTAAAGTTGTCCTGCTCATTCTTTGGCACAATCTCTTGTATTGTATCAAACCTGTTTTCCTCATTATGGATATTGTCTATCCAGCTATGCAGCTTTACCGTCCTGTCGTAATAGCTGTCATTTTGTAAAAAGCCATTCACTTCAAAAACCACAACCTTCGGATGCTGTCTGGTGAGAGCTTCTCTGAGCATTGATTTGTACAGGCTGCCGGGCGCTCCTGATACCCCAAGCGAGTATGATGTGTATCCATAATTCTTCCAGGCCTCGGTTGCACTGTAATCAGCGTATACCTCGCTGGCTCCTATCATCATCACATCAATTGTGTTCTTCGGCTCCTTGTAAAAGCCCTCTATAGTCGCAATATTGACAGCATCCGTCATCTTAAAAAATGTCGAGACAAACGAAAACAGCACGACAAATACCAGGGCAAACGCTCCTATACGGATTACTTTACGGTGTCTGCCTTTTCCTTCGTCTGTGCTGTTTATGGCTTTGTCTTTTTTAATTTTCTCTTTTACTTTTGTAAATCTCATAACCGTCTTCATCTCCAAGCTTCTTTTTAACCGTACCATGTATTAACATTAACGACATTATAGCCTATTATTGAAGCTAAAAACGGATATTCCAAAAATCTTAATACAATATTAAAAATCTAAAGCTGTTACTCGTACTTGAGTCCTATCATTGTAAGCCCATGTGCCGGGGCTGTAGGACCTGCTGCTGCCCTGTCTGTTGCGGCTATTATGCCCTTTATCGCATCTGCCGGCATATCGCTTCCACCTATCTTCACAAGTGTTCCTGCGATTATGCGCACCATATTGTACAAAAAGCCGTTTCCTGTCACACGTATTGTGATTATGTCACCGGCCTTTGACACCGTACAGTCATATATCGTGCGGACTGTGCTCTGTGCCTGCGAGTTTGCCGAGCAGAAGCTTGCAAAATCATGCTCTCCTATGAGATATTTTGCAGCCTCACTCATCTTTTCTGTGTCAAGCGGATAATGATAGAAATATGTGTCAAGCCTGCGTGTCGGATTCCTGAACCTCGCATTTAATATACGGTATTCATAGGTTTTACGGCTCTTTGAGAAGCGTGGATGAAAATCATCGCTTACCTCACAGGAATCGACCACCACTATATCCTCCGGCAGCTTCTGATTCAGTGCATACGATATCTTTTCCGCCGGCATGCGGGTATTGGTGTCAAACATACACACATTTCCAAGTGAATGCACTCCCGCATCGGTGCGGCTTGCTCCTGTCACCTTTATATCCTCCTTTAACAGGCGGCTCAGGTGCTCGTTTAATACCTGCTCAATTGTTATGCCGTTTGGCTGTATCTGCCAGCCGCAGTAATTTGTGCCATCGTAGGCTACAATCATTTTTACACGCATATATCTCTCCTGTTATGGCTGCACTATCTATTTCACTATCTGAAAATAAGATTGCCCAGATTCACCGGCAGAAGGATTCTAAGCACTATCACAACCGCTAAAAACGCAAATATGAAAAGATATGCTATTTTATCGTCCTTTTCATATACGAGCGGCTTCATCTTTGTCCTGCCCTCTCCACCATTGTAGCATCTGGCCTCCATGGCCATTGCAAGGTCATCCGCACGCCTGAAAGCCGATACGAAAAGCGGCACTAAAAGAGGCACCATGCTCTTTGCTCTTTTTATGATATTTCCATGCTCAAAATCAGCTCCTCTTGCCATCTGTGCTTTCATTATTTTGTCCGTCTCCTCAATAAGGATTGGAATAAAACGAAGCGCTATCGACATCATCATGGCTATCGCATGCACCGGAACATGTATTTTGTTTAAAAAGCCCAGTGATTTCTCAAGACCGTCCGTGAGCTGGTTTGGTGTGGTGGTGAGTGTCATGAGCGAGGTTCCTATAATGAGCAGCACAAGTCGTATCATCATGGTTGCTGCATTTATCAGTCCGGTGTCAGAAATGTGCAGTATCCCGTACTCCCAGATTGTGTACTCTCCCTGTGTGAAAAACACGCTGAAGCATGCTGTAAAAAGCAGCAGTATTATAATGGATTTGAGTCCCTTTACCATGAACTTAAATGGCACCTTCGAAATCTTTATAACTGCGGCAAGCGCGGCAACTATAAACAGCACACCGGCTATTCCTTTGTAGGAAAACAGCGCAATAATATATATTAGTGTTGCGAAAAGCTTTACTCTTGGGTCCAGTTTATGTATTGGCGACTGAGCCGGATAATACTGGCCTATGGTAATATCACGAATCATTTTTGTATTCCTTCCTCATAATTTGTATCAAAATGTCAGCATTGGTGAGCTATTTAAAGGCTTTTAGTATTGAGTCCCTCGCCTCCGCAACTGTCGTTGCCGAAAGGTCAACCGGTATACCCTTTTCCGCCAGATCATGCATCAGATATGTGACCTGCGGTGCTGCAAGTCCGACTGCCTCGAGTTCCTTGTAGTGTGAGAATACCTCCTTCGGCACTCCGTCAAACATCACCTCTCCTGAATTCATAACAATGATGCGGTCCACATACTCCGCAACATCCTCCATGCTGTGTGATACGAGTATGATTGTGATACCTAAATCCTTTTTCATCTGTAAAAGCAGTCCCAGTATCTCATCTCTGCCCGCAGGATCCAGTCCCGCTGTCGGCTCATCGAGTATAAGTACGTCAGGGTGCATTGCAAGTACTCCAGCTATGGCTACACGCCTTTTTTGTCCTCCGGACAAATCAAACGGTGGCTGATAGTAGAGATCCTCCGGAAAATGTACATTCTGCAGTGCCTCATAGGCTCTTAGCTCCACTGTTTTCCTATCGAGTCCCTGATTTTTCGGTCCAAAGCATACATCCTCAAAGTTGGTTGTCTCAAAAAGCTGATGCTCCGGATACTGGAACACCATCCCCACCTTGTGACGAAGCTTGCTTAAATCATAATCATTGTCATATATATCCTGTCCATTGTAGTATATATGACCGCTTGTTGCCTTCAAAAGGCCGTTCATATGCTGGATAAGTGTGGATTTTCCCGAACCGGTGTGACCGATTATTCCAATAAACTCTCCATCATTTATCTCAAGGCTTACATCCTTAAGTGCCTGCACCTTGTAGGCTGAGTCGGCACTGTAGCAATAGTTTATGTGATCTAGAATTATTGACATATTTTCTCCCGCCTATCTGTTTTTCAGCGCAACAAGCGCATTTACAAGTTCTTCTCTCGTCAGGATTCCATCAGGGATATCAAGCCCTGCCTTTTTGAGCTCATCGGCTACCAAAATGATGGAGAGTTTATTGGAATAACTTTTTGAGCTCATCGGCTACCAGTGTCACCTGCGGCACATCAAGCCTGTGCTCCTTCAGCTCGTCCACCCTTGAAAAAATCTCACGCGGTGTGCCGTCCATGACCACCTTGCCCTTTTCCATGACATAGACATGGTCTGCGCCGACCACCTCCTCCATGTAATGGGTGATGAGAATGATGGTCACGCCCTTTTTCTTATTGAGCTCATGGGCTGTGGCTATGACCTCCTTGCGGCCGTTTGGGTCAAGCATGGCTGTAGGCTCGTCAAATACTATACATTTTGGCTCCATTGCCACAACTCCCGCGATTGCCACACGCTGCTTCTGTCCTCCGGAGAGCTTGTTCGGTGAATGTGTGCGGTACTTTGTCATACCGACAGCCCTTAGCGCATAGTCCACGCGCTGCCAGATTTCATCTGTCGGCACACCGATATTCTCAGGTCCAAAGCCCACATCCTCCTCCACGACATTGGCGATAATCTGATTGTCGGGATTCTGGAAAACCATACCTGCACTTTTCCTGACAGGTATGACATTCTCTTCCTTTGACACATCCATGCCATCCACCCATATGGTGCCGTCGCTCGGCGCAAGAAGTGCATTGATATGCTTTGCAAGAGTTGATTTTCCTGAACCATTGTGACCGAGGATTGCAATAAACTGTCCCTCTTTTATGTCGAGGTTTACGTTGTCGAGTGCTGTAGTGATTGACTCTACATTGCCTTCCTCGTCTCTTCGTATAAATTCATGTACTAATTTGCTTGTTTTAATTATGCCCATTTCTTTTTCCTAAAAATCTACCGTATTTACAATTATCATGGCTGTTAAAGCCCAAATAGCTGCCAAAAATATGCTCTTTGCCGCTTGATTTAGTCATCCCAGCTCAGGTGATGAAGCTCTCCCTCAAGCCTCATATGATCAAAATTATTCTGTCTCAATGCCTCGTAGAGCACGATAGCTACTGAATTTGGGGTGGATGGCATGGATGTCTACTGAATTTGACAGATTAAGTGACCTTGTCTCACCTATCATCGGTATCCTGATGCACTCATCCGGATGCTCCTTTAGTATCTCCTCCGGAATACCTGCGCTTTCCTTGCCAAACATAATATAGCAGTCGGGCTCAAAATGAGCATCAGAGTACACATGTCTGCCCTTTGTTGTCGCATAATATATCTTTGCGCCCGGATTTTTCTCAAGGAAATCCTCCCAGTCCACATATGTGGTGACGTCGAGGTCCTTCCAGTAATCCATTCCGGCTCTCTTTAGTGCCTTCTCTGAAAGTGAGAATCCAAGCGGCTCTATAAGATGAAGCCTCGTGCCTGTCGCGACGCAGGTTCTTCCGATATTTCCTGTATTTGCCGGAATTTCCGGCTCATGTAACACTATGTTCAGCTTTGCCATTTTGTCTCCTGTCAATTTAAACTATTTATTATCCATCCCGGCGCGAAGCTCTGTGACAAACTCCTCAATGCGGCCGAGCGCCTCCTTTAAATCATCAAGCGAATATGCATATGATATACGTAAAAATCCCTCGCCGCACTCTCCGAATGCAGTTCCCGGAACCACGGCAATCTTCTTGCTGTTTAGAAGCTTTGTGGCAAACTCATCGGATGTCATGCCAAACTCCTTGATGCTTGGAAACGCATAAAAGGCCCCGAAAGGTTCAAAGCACTTAAGCCCCATCTCCTTAAAGCGGTGAAGCACATATCGTCTGCGGCCGTTGTATTCCTCCCTCATCTGTGCAACATCCTCATCGCCGTTTTTCATAGCCTCGACAGCTGCATACTGGCTCGTAGTCGGCGCACACATGATTGCAAACTGATGAATCTTTAGCATCTGCTTTAGAATTGCACCGCTTTAAGGAGATGGGCTGCTTTAGAATTGTTTCAGGTGCACATGCATATCCAAGCCTCCAGCCTGTCATGGCATAAGCCTTGGAAAAACCGTTTATGAGCACTGTGCGCTCCTTCATTCCCGGAAACGATGCTATAGATACATGCTTATCCACATATGTAAGCTCCGAATAAATCTCGTCACTTATCACAAACAGATCATGCTCCTTAACCACCTGAACGATTGCTTCAAGGTCTGCTTTTTCCATGATAGCGCCTGTAGGGTTATTAGGGAAAGGCATGATAAGTATCTTTGTCTTTGGAGTGATAACAGCCTCAAGCTCCTCGGCTGTCAGCCTGAAATCATTTTCCTCCTTGAGCTCAACAATCACAGGTGTGCCTCCTGCCAAAACAGTACATGGCACATATGAAACATAGCTTGGCTGTGGGATAATCACCTCATCTCCCGCATCGAGCATGGCGCGCAGTGCGATATCTATAGCCTCGCTGCCGCCGACAGTTACCATGATCTCTTTGTTGTAATCATATGTCATGCCGTATCTTCTGTCGAGATATCTTGCAATCTCAACCTTTAACTCCTTGAGTCCGGCATTTGAGGTGTAGAAGGTGCGTCCCTTTTCAAGTGAATATATGCCCTCATCCCTGATATGCCACGGTGTGTCAAAATCAGGCTCACCTACTCCGAGCGAAATCGCATCCTTCATCTCGCTCACTATGTCAAAAAACTTACGGATGCCCGATGGCTGGATAGTCTTTATTGTACTGGATAAAGGGTCTCTCATTATGACATAATTCCCCTTTCATCGGATTTGACAGGTGCCGCCATGATAGTTCCATGGTCCTTGTATTTCTTCAGAATAAAGTTTGTCTTTGTCGAAAGCACCTGATCCAGTGTAGAAAGCTTATCTGTCACAAACTGTGATACCTCGCGCAGAGTCTTGCCCTCGAGTGTGACCATGAGGTCGAAGCCGCCTGAGATAAGGTATACAGACTTCACCTCAGGATAGTTGTATATACGCTCGGCAATCTTGTCGAAGCCCATGCCGCGCTGTGGTGTCACTCTGACCTCTATCATGGCTGTGACCTTCTCAAGGCCTGCCTTGTCCCAGTCAATCAGTGTGTGATATCCGCAGATGACATTCTCCTGCTCCATAGCAGCAATCTCGTTTGCCACACTTGCCTCATCCACACCAAGCATGATTGCAAGCTCCTTCAGGTTTATCCTGCTGTTTTTCTCTATAAATGTTAATATCTTTTCTCTCATGATATATATTCTCCTGATTCAAATATATTAGTTGAAAACCTTGTATATCTCGTCAGTCTGGGCAGTCTCCAAAAACCGTCTCTCCTCGCCGGAAATAAGCACTCTGTCGTTTGAATCGGTTGTGGCACCGACTATAACAGCATTTTGTCCTGTTTTCTCAAGCTCTCTGACTACGCGGGTACCATCTGCAGCTATGATTATCAGACTTCCTCCTGACAAAAGCTTATACGGGTTTATGTCAAAAAATTCACTTATTTCAATCGTATCCTGCCTGATAGGGAGCTTCTTTAAATCGATGTCAAGACCAATTCCCGAAGCCTCTGCCATATCCCAGAGTGCTCCAAAGATGCCTCCCTGCGAAGCGTCATGGATTGCCGCCACACCGGCGCCAATCGCGGATGCAGCCTCCATTGCGGTGGAAATATGGTCTATATATGCTGCTGATTTATCTATAAATGCCCTGGAAAATCTCGTTTCAAGCTCGGCTCTTTTCTCATTTGCAAGAATTGCTGTGCCCTCAAGCCCCACATAGCCTGTCACTATTACGTCCATGCCCGGTGCTGCTGCCGATGATGGTGTAAGCGCCTGCTCATAGGCCTCACCTATTGCTGTAACTGTCACCACGATATTCTTCACCGCACGGCTCACCTGTGTATGTCCGCCAAGCACCACAATGCCTGCTTCCTCACATACAGTATCAATCGCTCTCACCGTCTCACGAAGCACGGCTTCGTTTTCTGTGGTAGGTACAAGCAGTGCCAGCTCTATCCCAACAGGAGCTGCCCCCATGGCATAAATATTGTTCAATGCATCATAAACTGCGCAGTTAGCACGCACATGCTTATCCGATACATCAAGCGTGAACGTCTGAGCAGCAGTAACTAACTTAGTTTGGCCGCCTGCCTGCATGGAAATCACCGCACAGTCCTCACCTACTGCCGGTTTAAAAAGTATTCTGTCGCTTTTGGTATGAAGTTGTTTTAAGACAGAGCGCTTTAAAACCGACTCTGATATTTTACCGTTTTTCATGTGTTTTCCTGTTCCTAATAATAATATGTTTTGTATACTGTTGCAGCCCGGTGCATTGATTGCAAATAACTACATCAGAAACAACTACCTGCGGGCATTTACTGCGTCTGTGCTCCCTGTGCCTGTCCTGCCGCATTCTGGTCTGTCGGCTGTGTCTGAGCACCTTGTGTCTGCCCTGCTGCATTCGGATCTGTAGTCTGTGTCTGCGCGCTCTGTGTCTGAGCTGCCGCGTTTGGATCCTGTGTCTGAGACGCAGTAAATGCCCGCAGGTGTTGCCTGAGCCTGTGCTGCCTGAGCCGCTGCTGCCGCAGACGCAGCAATGGATTTAACCGAGCCCTCATCATTAGCCGCTGCCGCCGCCTGAAGCTGCGCAACAACCTCCGCTGATGCTCCTGCTGTACCAACCGTCACGATTTTCGGTGATGACTTGTACTTGCTGTTGTTGAATACCTCATCGCTCTGCACTGCACCATCGACTGTGACCGTCTTCCAGAGCCTTGCGGTCAGTCCCTTGTGCGCAGACTGCTCGGTGTTGAAATAACCGACCGGCTGACCTGCATCAAACTTAAACTGCGTAACCGGATCCTCCTCGGAAATCGTCTCACTCCTGAATGAAATTTCCCTGTTTGCCGGTCTCGTCTCCACTCCGTACACATTGAAGGTGATGACTCCACCACTGCAATAGCCCTCTATATACACCGGATTGTCCAGATTATTTTTAAACTTAAGATCCTTGTAGGTACCTGCGATTGCCGCATCGTCAGATGGCTTTACGTAGCTTACTATCATGGAATGGTTGTAGCGCTGCACTATGTCAAGCTCAGCCCTTATAACCGCATTGTAGAGAGTGGTCGCAACCTGACACACACCTCCACCTACCGAGTCAACTACCTGACCGTTCTCATATGCGCCTGCTATCTGATAGCCGTTGTCAGTTGTGATAGGGCTGATAGCCTCGTAAACCGAGAACTGCTCCCCCGGATATATGACACTGCCGTTTATCAGGCTGCATGCGTTCTTTACATTGGTTGCACGCCCTGCTGCCGAGCTGCTGAAATCGGTAGAAAAGCCTCCCAGATTATCCTTAATCTTTGAGAGCTCTTCCTTTGAACCCCTCGGCTGAACCGTATTTGTGACCAGCTCTATCTCATTCGCCGAGCCATCCCAGCTATTCTGCAAAAAGTCATTTATGGCATAGACTGATTTTACCACATCGACCTCTTTGCCTTCCTGTCCCGGAACAAAATCGAAGCTGTCGCCGTTTCTCTGCAGCGAATTGTCAACTGCCTTTATATTGAGCTCGTCGCTCTTATCATAAATCATATTTGCGGTCTTTTGTTTATCAACCGACAGATACATATTGACGGCAACATTGCCCTTTTTGAGCTCCTCTGACTCCACAAATCTGTCAATCAGGCTGCCCTCATGGCACACTGAAAGAGCCTCGTCCACCGCTGCATCACTGTCCGCCGAAACAGACATTTCCTGTGCTGTTGCATCAAATGAACCATTGGCGCCCTTTAATGAAAAGGATGTATCCTTTATGCTGTCAACATAGGCATCAACTGCTTTTTTTGCTTCTTCCTTTGTCATACCACCTACATCCACACTGCCAATGCACACACCCTCTGTAATTGTCTGTACCTTTGCCTTCTTTGTACCTGACGAACCGCTTGCATATGCACTTACCATGCCTGATGCTGCCACAAGCACAAATGCCATTGTACCCAGTAATAATGCTTTTTTATTAATCTTCATTTCCGCTTCCTTTTCCTGAGGCTGTTAAAAGCGCCCCTGTCATCCTCTTAACTGAACTGCATTTTATATCATATTATGATATGAGGGTCAAAAGGTATTTTGCCCCTCATTTATGATTAATCAGATTACTACATGCTACGCATTCCCGTAATCTGACTACACCTCGAAATCCGCTAATTTCCTGCGTCCCCGCAGCAAATTGCTACTTTCTCGGTGTAGTGCGGGTCACTAAGGTATACATCGAATTGCATGCAAGCATGCATCGATGATACCTTTTGACCCTTT
>OCSF01000065.1_pt1 | contig 14294 bp, 10 predicted proteins | sample 1502821 | NCBI WGS metagenome assembly OCSF01 (sample SAMN03418285, study PRJEB22391) | human gut metagenome | biome: human-gut; feature: organic feature; material: feces | host: Homo sapiens | place: Italy | collected 2013-04 | reverse complement strand
TTGTAATTTGTCGATATCTGTCGTATAATACTATAGTGTAAAAGGCAGCAATAATATGACAGGAGGATGCAGACGCGTGGTTTTTTATTGCATCAAAACCATGTCTGCTAAAATGTATGAACTGGCTTAACAAACTAGAACAAAAATATGGAAGTAAAGCGATTCCGAATATCACTAGAATATTTATCGCTGCGAATCTGATAGGCAGTGTGCTGCTTTTGACAAAGGGAGATGTTGTCCTTTATTATCTGCAGTTTTCAGCCTCTGCTATTTTGCACGGACAGGTATGGCGTCTTATAAGCTGGATTTTTGTGCCGAGCGGCAGCATATCATTTTTACAGCTTTTATTTATATTCTGTCTGTGGACGCTTGGAGACAGCATGGAGTCATATCTTGGCTCTTTTAGGATGAATGTGTACTTTTTCGGAGGCTTTTTGCTGTATGATATAGTTGGAATGCTTGCATTTGCAGTGACACATGTATCCATCAATCTGACTATGTACTATATACTTATAGCTATGTATCTGATGCTTGGTCTTTTGATGCCGGAGGCAGAGGTTAGGCTTTACTTTGTGCTTCCTATAAAGATGAAGTGGATGGTGCTTGTTTACTTTGTGATGTTTGCATATGATGTGTATACCTATATGAGCTTTGGATGGCAGATTGGATTGGCATACGGCTCAGAAATCGTTCTTGCACTTATAAATCTGTTGGTATTCATCTATGGCTGTAAGCACAGGCTCTCATTCAGGCAGAATATGCACCAGAAGAGGAGAAAGGCACAGTTTAAAGCCAAGTTTTCCGAACCTCGCCCGGGCAGTGGCATCTCACGCCATAAGTGCTATATATGCGGCAGAACAGAATTGTCAAATCCTGAATTAACATTCAGATACTGCTCGAAGTGCACCGGCAACAAGGAATACTGTCAGGATCATCTGTTTACACATACGCACGTATAATATACATGTACTACTTTTTCTAATTCATTGACAAAGTAAACTGATGAATTTATAATGGACACAGTATTATTTTCGGAGGAACATTTATGGAGAACGAGGCAACAGTTTCGAAAAATTTTATTGAACAGATTATTGAGAAGGACTTGGCAGAGGGGCATTGCAAGACAGTAAAGACCAGATTCCCACCGGAGCCAAACGGTTATTTACATATCGGCCATGCGAAGTCTATTCTTTTAAACTATGGACTGGCAAAGAAGTATGACGGACAGTTCAATCTCAGGTTTGATGATACAAACCCTACCAAGGAGCGTCTGGAGTTTGTAGAGTCTATTGAGGCCGATGTTAAGTGGCTTGGCGCTGACTGGGCTGACAGGAAGTTTTTTGCATCCAATTATTTCGACAAGATGTATGAGTGTGCAGTAGGACTGATAAAGAAGGGAAAGGCATATGTATCTGACCTGACACCTGATGAGATAAGAGAGTATAGAGGTACACTCACAGAGGTCGGCAAGGAGGATCCATACTCAAAGAGAAGTGTTGAGGAAAACTTAGACCTTTTTGAGCGCATGAAAAACGGTGAGTTCGAGGATGGCACAAAGGTGCTTCGTGCGAGAATTGACATGAGCTCTTCAAACATCAATATGAGAGATCCGATCCTTTACCGTGTGGCTCATATGACACATCACAATACAGGTGATAAATGGTGTGTATATCCTATGTATGATTTTGCTCATCCTATAGAGGATGCTATCGAGGGTATCACACATTCTATATGTACTCTTGAGTTTGAAGACCACAGACCGCTGTATGACTGGGTGGTTATTGAATGTGGATTTAAGAATTCTCCTGAGGAGTCGCCAAAGCAGATTGAGTTTGCAAAGCTCTATCTGACTAATGTTGTAACAGGAAAGAGATATATCAAGCGTCTTGTGGAGGATGGCATCGTTGATGGCTGGGATGACCCAAGGCTTGTTTCTATAGCAGCGCTCAGACGCAGGGGCTTCACACCGGAGTCTATCCAGAATTTTGTTGATCTGTGTGGTATATCAAAGGCTAACAGCTCTGTTGACTATGCTATGCTTGAGTACTGTATCCGAGAGGATTTAAAGGCTAAGCGCCCTCGTATGATGGCTGTGCTTGATCCGGTCAAGGTGATTATCGACAATTACCCTGAGGGACAGGTTGAGTATCTTGAAGTGGACAATAACGTGGAGAATCCTGAGCTTGGAAAGAGAAAGGTTCCTTTCACCAGAGAGCTTTATGTGGAGAGAGAGGACTTCATGGAGGAGCCACCGAAGAAGTATTTCCGTATGTTCCCTGGCAATGAGGTGCGTTTCATGAACGCTTATTTTGTGAAGTGCAATAGCTGTGTGAAGGACGAAAACGGCAATGTTACAGAGATTCACTGTACATATGACCCGGCATCAAAGGGTGGCAACAGTCCTGATGGCAGAAAGGTCAAGGGAACTATCCACTGGGTTTCAGCCGAGTATGGAAAGCAGGTAACTGTACGTCTTTACGAGAATATCGTAAATGAGGAGCTTGGTGTGTACAATGAGGACGGAAGCCTAAATCTTAATCCAAATTCACTCACAGTGCTTGATAACTGTGTAGTGGAGCCGGAGCTTATGAAGGCCAAGGCTTATGACAGCTTCCAGTTTGTCAGAAATGGCTTCTTCTGCGCGGATTGCAAGGACTCAAAGGATGGACAGCCTGTATTTAACAGAATCGTCTCATTAAAGAGCTCATTCAAGCTTCCGACAGCTAAATAGTTTTTGACTAAAAATAAACAGAAGAGAACGAAATTATTAAAAAAATAAGAGATGTGAAATAATTGCTGTTATTTCACATCTCTTTTTCTTTTATTTGTTGTAACAATTAATTATTTTTCTTGTTCTCAAGTTCAAGAAGCTTCATTGCACGCACCTTGAGTGGCAGACCAAACAGTGTGATGAAGCCGTCTGCATCATGGTGATCATATAAATCTCCTGTAGTAAAGCTTGCAAGAGACTCACTGTAGAGTGAATATGGTGAAGTAGTGCCGGCCTTGATGATATTGCCTTTATATAATTTGAATTTAACTTCTCCGGTTACATATTCCTGTGTTGACTCTACGAAAGCCTGGATTGCTTCACGAAGTGGTGTGAACCATTTTCCTTCGTATACTACCTGAGCGAGCTTGTTGCCCATTTCTTTTTTGACCTCCATTGTAGCACGGTCAAGGCAGAGCTCCTCGAGCTGGTCATGTGCCTCCATAAGGATTGTTCCACCAGGAGTCTCATATACACCACGTGATTTCATACCTACTACACGGTTCTCAACGATATCGATGATGCCGATGCCGTGCTTGCCACCGAGACGGTTAAGCTCTCTGATGATGTCTGCTACCTTCATCTTTTTGCCGTTGACAGATGTAGGAACACCCTTCTCAAATGTCATTGTAACATACTCACCTTCGTCAGGAGCATGCTCAGGTGTGACACTTAATACGAGCAGATGGTCATAGTTTGGCTCCTGTGAAGGATCCTCAAGCTCAAGTCCCTCGTGGCTGATGTGCCAGAGGTTACGGTCACGGCTGTAGCTTGAATCTGTGCCGAACGGAAGGTCGATTCCGTGTGCCTTGCAGTATTCGATCTCAGCCTCACGTGAATCCATTTTCCAGTTGTCCTGACGCCATGGAGCGATTACCTTGATATCAGGAGCGAGTGCCTTGATACCGAGCTCGAAACGGATCTGGTCGTTTCCTTTACCTGTTGCACCGTGGCAGATGGCTACAGCGCCTTCTTTTCTTGCAATCTCTACAAGCTTCTTTGCGATGCCCGGTCTTGCCATTGCTGTTCCAAGGAGGTATTTGTGCTCATAAACTGCGCCGGCCTGTACACAAGGTACGATGTAGTCCTCACTGAACTCATCACAGATATCCTCTATGTAAAGCTTTGAAGCTCCGGATAATTTAGCTCTCTCATCGAGTCCGTCAAGCTCCTCTCCCTGTCCGCAGTTGATGCAGCAGCAGATTACGTCATAGTCATAAGTCTCTTTAAGCCATGGAATGATAGCGGTGGTATCAAGTCCGCCTGAATAAGCTAATACAACTTTGTCTTTCATAAGTGCGTGTCCTCTTTTCGTTTATTCTTTATGATGGTAACCATTAACTGCTTTTGTGTCTAAAAGCCTTGAATAATTACTTTAGAATAAATATATACCAGTTCTTTACATATTGCAAGTGAAAAAATATACATTATTCATGTATAATTATACATAATTTTGTATAATTTTTCTCTTTACGGATTGAAATTACTGTACTATATTATTATGTATGATGCGTCAGACCCATTTTATATGGTTATGCAGAAATACAATATGAAAAGAGGAAATACTATGATAAAGGCTGGTATTATTGGAGCCACCGGATATGCCGGAGCAGAGCTCGTGAGAATTTTGATGAATCATAAAGAGGTAGAGATTGCATGGTATGGCTCACGAAGCTATGTGGATGAGAATTATGCCGATATCTATGGAAATATGTTTCAGATAGTTGATGCAAAGTGCATGGATGACAATATGGAGGAGCTTGCAGAGTCTGTTGATGTGATTTTCACTGCGACCCCACAGGGCTTTTTGGCAGGCGTGCTCACTGAGGATATATTAAGTAAGGTAAAGATCGTCGATCTGTCAGCGGACTTCCGTATCAAGGATGTAGCCACATATGAGAAATGGTACAAGATTGAGCACAAGTCGCCGCAGTTTATTGATGAGGCCGTATATGGTCTGTGTGAGATAAACAGGGGCAAGGTCACAAAGGAGACAAGGCTTGTTGCAAATCCTGGCTGCTATACCACATGCTCCATCCTTACAGCTTATCCGCTTGTTAAGGAGGGACTTATTGATACAGATACACTTATCGTCGATGCAAAGTCAGGCACATCTGGCGCAGGACGTGGTGCAAAGACACCTAATCTATTTTGTGAAGTAAATGAGAGCATGAAGGCATATGGCGTTGCCTCACACAGACATACACCTGAGATAGAGGAACAGCTTGGATATGCGGCAGGAAAAGAAATCCTTATCAACTTTACTCCGCATCTTGTTCCGATGAACAGAGGAATCCTTGCTACAGAGTATGCGACACTTAAGAAAAAGCCTGACGGAACACTTCCTACATATGATGAGATTAAGGCAGTTTACGATAAGTATTATGCAAATGAGAAGTTTGTCAGAGTGCTCAAAAAAGGTGTCTGCCCTGAGACAAAGTGGGTTGAGGGCAGCAACTATGTGGATGTAAACTTTGTGATTGATGAGAGAACCGGCAGAATTATCATGATGGGAGCTCTTGACAATCTGGTAAAGGGTGCTGCAGGACAGGCGGTTCAGAATATGAATCTGTTATTTGGTTTCGATGAGGCAGAGGGACTCAATATGGTTCCTATGTTCCCGTAATAATTAGTAATAGGAAAGTAATTATCAGAAAGATGCTTTATGATGCTGATAGTTATATAAAAATATAAGGATGATTTAATAAAATGAGTAATGAGAATAAATATGAAATAAGAGTCATGACGATAGATGATTATGACGAGGTGTACAGCCTCTGGCAGACCATCCACGGCTTTGGAATCCGTTCTATTGACGACTCAAGAGAGGGAGTCCTTAGATTTCTTAAGAGAAATCCGACTACGAGTGTTGTAGCTGTAGAAGATGGAAAGATAGTTGGAGCGATACTCTGCGGACACGATGGCAGAAGAGGCTGCCTGTATCATGTATGCGTGGATGAGCATTACAGGAAGTGCGGCATCGGAAAGAGTATGGTGGTTGCATGCATGAGAGCACTTCAGGCAGAGCATATCAACAAGGTGTCAATCATAGCCTTCAAGGTGAATGAGCTGGGAAACCACTTCTGGAAGGAAGAGGGATGGACATTCAGAGAAGACTTAAACTACTATGATTTCACACTTAACGAAGAAAATATAACAAGATTTAACAAATAAGGAGCGGTACAATGGCAGATAAGAACATGGAACAGGTAATGGAAAAGGCACAGGTGCTCATAGAGGCACTTCCGTATATACAGAGATTTAACAGAAAGATTATCGTTGTAAAGTACGGCGGCTCTGCAATGGTTGATGAACAGCTTAAAAAGCAGGTGATCCAGGATGTTACACTTCTTAAGCTGGTCGGCTTCAAGCCTATCATCGTACACGGCGGAGGCAAGGAAATCAGCAAATGGGTAGGAAAGGTCGGCATGGAGCCTGTATTTGTAAACGGACTCAGAAAGACTGATGCCGATACAATGGAGATTGCCGAGATGGTACTGAATAAGGTAAACAAATCTCTCGTTACACTTGTTGAGGAGCTTGGTGTGCAGGCTGTCGGAGTGAGTGGCAAGGACGGAGGTCTCTTAAAGGTTAAGAAAAAGTATTCAAACGGAGAGGATATAGGCTTTGTCGGTGAAATCACTGATGTCAATCCAAAAATTCTTTATGACCTGCTCGAGAAGGATTTTCTTCCAATTGTGTGTCCAATCGGTCTTGATGACGAATACAATACATACAATATCAATGCAGATGATGCAGCATGTGCTATCGCCAGAGCAGTTTCAGCAGAAAAGCTTGCATTCCTCACAGATATCGAGGGTGTATACAAGGATCCTTCAGATAAGAATACACTTATTTCAGAGCTTACAGTCTCAGATGCAAAGAAGCTTATAGGTGATGGCTTTATCGGCGGAGGCATGCTTCCTAAGCTTAACAACTGCATAGATGCCATCGATAACGGAGTTTCAAGAGTTCATATTCTTGATGGACGTATCGCACACTGCTTACTGCTTGAGATATTCACAAACAGAGGAATCGGAACAGCTATTCTTGGAGATTCGGAGGAGAAATTTAACAATGAGCAATAATATGGATAAACAGTCATACATTGATGAGGCAGAAAAGGAACTGCTTCATACCTACAACAGATTTTCACTTGTACTCGATCACGGCGAGGGAGTATATCTTTATGATACAGACGGCAATGCATATCTGGACTTTGCCGCAGGAATAGCTGTATGTGCACTTGGTTACAGTAATGAGCACCACAAGGAGGCATTAAAGGCACAGGTTGATAAGCTTTTACATACATCAAACCTCTACTACAATGCGCCTGTCATCGAGGCGGCAGACAAGGTGCTTAAGGCAAGCAAAATGGACCGTATTTTCTTTACCAACAGTGGTACAGAGGCTATTGAGGGCGCTATCAAGGCTGCAAAGAAATATGCCTTTACAAGAGACGGCCATGCAGGTCATGAGATAATTGCCATGAACCATTCCTTCCACGGAAGAAGCATCGGAGCGCTTTCTGTCACCGGCAATGCACATTATCAGGAGCCGTTTGAGCCACTTATGCCGGGCGTTAAATTTGCAGATTTCAATGATTTAGAGAGTGTTAAGGCTCAGGTGACAGACAAAACCTGTGCCATTATTATGGAAACTATTCAGGGTGAGGGAGGTATTTACCCGGCAAAGAAGGAGTTTATCGAGGGAGTGAGAGCTCTCTGCGATGAAAAGGATATTCTTCTTATTCTTGACGAGATACAGTGCGGCATGGGCAGAAGTGGCGAGATGTTCGCATGGCAGAACTATGATGTGAAGCCTGATATCATGACCTGTGCGAAGGCACTCGGCTGTGGCGTGCCGGTTGGTGCTTTTCTCATGACACAGAGGGTGGCAGACAAATCCCTTGCACCGGGCGACCATGGCACCACATACGGCGGCAATCCGTTCGTAGGAGCCGCAGTAAGTGCAGTGTTTGATGAGTTTAAGCGTCTTGATATAGTAAGCCATGTAAAGGAGGTTGCACCTTACCTGGAGAAGAAGCTTGATGAGCTTGTTGCAAAATTCGACTGTCTCACAGCCAGAAGGGGTATGGGACTCATGCAGGGCGTGGAGTGCAGCCTTCCTGTAGGAAAGGTCTCAGCAGAGGCTTTAAATCAAGGCCTTATAGTCATTACGGCAGGCAGCAATGTGCTCAGATTTGTGCCTCCTCTTGTTATCGAAAAGAGTGATGTTGACGAAATGATAGAAAAACTTGAAACAACACTTGTAATACTGTCAAAAAGTCTGTAAAATAAAGAGGACATCGATTTCTCCTTTGAGATTATGATATTAATCAAAGGAGACCATATGAAAAAAATAATATTATTAAGTGCGTTTATTTTAACAATAGCGTTTGGCCTTTGCGGCTGTAAAAAGGATGATGCCACAGTTCATTTTGCTTCTGAAACGGAGCAGACTGCTGTGGTTTCAAGTGATGTAAACAGACAGACTGCTGATTCCAAGGAGAAGAAAGCTTCATCCGATGGAGAACAGGAGCAGAAGGCAAAAGACACAGCAGATGACACTGATGAATCTACTGAGTGGTGCGTCTATATCTGTGGTCAGGTTGCCAATCCCGGTGTATACAGAGTAAAGCCGGGCGCGAGAGTTTGTGAGCTCGTTGATATGGCGGGAGGCATGCTGGAAACAGCTGACAAGAGCTTTTGGAATCTGGCATCAGAGCTGTATGATGGGCAGATGCTGTATTTCCCGACTGTAGAGGAGCTTAAGTCGGATCACATACCTGAGGGCACATATACCACCGGCATAGATGGCTCGCTGATGAAGGGCGGCGCTGAGGAGCATATAGGCGTAAAGGATGGCAAGCTCAATATCAATACCGCAACTGTCGAGCAGCTAATGGCTCTTTCCGGAATTGGTGAGAGCAAGGCAAAGAGTATTGTTGAAGATCGCGCTAAAAATGGATTGTTTTCTTCGATTGAGGATATCACGAGGGTGTCCGGCATTGGTGAAGCAATGTTTAATAAAATAAAAGATGATATAACAGTAAATTAGGAGTGTATAAATGGCAAAAAAAGTGCTGGTCGTTGACGACGAAAAGTTAATTGTAAAAGGAATACGTTTCAGTCTGCTGCAGGATGGCATGGAGGTAGACTGCGCATATGACGGTGAGGAGGCCTTAAATATGGCGAAGGCCAATTCATATGATATGATTCTTTTAGATGTCATGCTTCCAAAGATGGATGGCTTTGAGGTGTGTCAGGCAATAAGGGGGTTTTCTGATGTCCCGATTGTCATGCTCACTGCAAAGGGCGATGACATGGATAAAATTTTAGGACTTGAGTACGGCGCTGATGACTATATCACAAAGCCATTTAATATTCTTGAGGTAAAGGCCAGAATCAAGGCAATAATGCGGCGCACTTCACCGGAACACGCACCACAGGTACAGTCATCTGTAATCGAAAAGGGTGATATCAAGCTCGACTGTGACAGCAGACGTCTGTTCATAAATGATAATGAAATCAATTTGACTGCAAGAGAGTTTGAGCTGCTCGAGATTCTGATCAAAAATGAAAATAAAGTGTACAGTAGGGAGAGCCTTTTAAAGATTGTATGGGGCGAGGATTACCCGGGTGACGTGCGTACGGTTGATGTGCATGTCAGACGTCTTCGTGAAAAGATTGAGGCAAATCCAAGCGAGCCGAAGTACGTTCATACCAAGTGGGGTGTGGGATATTACTACAACCAGAAGTAATACTTTCAGAAAGGTTCTAAAATGTTTAAGAGTAAAGTACATTTTGCATTTTATAAGAGTCTGAAATCCAGGCTGATTTTCATGATTTTTGTTCTCGTTCTGGTACCGGAGGTGGTGCTGTGCTTCGGCATACTTAACACCTACGAGTCCAGAGCGGTTTCAATCCGCGAAAGTGAAGTGCTTAGTCAGGCAAAGATCCTCGCAAACAAGATATCCACAAGTAAATACTTTGATGAGGATGGCGGTGACTTGAGCAATATTGATGCTCAGATAGACACTCTTACTACTATATATGAGGGACGTGTGCTCATAGTTGACAAGCATTTTAAGATCATTAAGGATACTTACAATTTAGATGATGGCAATACTATTATCTCAGAGGAGGTTATCAAGACCTTCTCTGCTTCAGAGATTACGAACTATGATTCTAAAAACCACTATATCGAGCTTTCTGTTCCGATAAGCAATCCAAACGACAAGGATTCAAAGATAGAGGGAGCACTTGTTGTAAGTGTGTCGACGGACAATATATCGCTAAACATGTCGTATCTGACACAGATTGCGGTGACTGTTGCCATTATCGCAGGTGCGGTGGTGCTCTTTTTTGGTGTGCTTGTGCTTTTACACCTTTTTGTTCCGATTAAGAAGCTTTCTGATGAGATATCAGACATTAAGGATGGCTTTGGAAAAGAGCAGCTGGATGTAGATGACTATGCGGAGACTGCTATAATAAGCAGGAATTTTAATGAGCTGATGAGCGGAATGAAGGTCATGGATGAGTCCAGACAGGAGTTTGTATCGAATGTGTCACATGAGCTCAAGACACCTCTTACTTCCATGAAGGTACTCGCAGATTCCATCAACAGCATGGGTGATGAGGCTCCGATTGAGATGTACAGGGAGTTCATGGGAGATATCACAAGCGAGATAGACAGAGAGACAAAGATAATAAATGACCTGTTATCACTGGTCAAGATGGATAAGTCGGCTGCCACGCTGAATATCGAGAGTGTTAATATCAATGACCTGCTCGAGCAGATTATGAAGAGACTTCAGCCGATTGCTGACAAGCAGCAGGTGGAGCTTGTACTCGAGAGCTTCAGACCGGTAACTGCAGAGATAGATGAGGTGAAGCTGACGCTTGCTTTTACAAACCTCATTGAGAATGCAATCAAGTACAATGACAACGAGACCGGTGGCTATGTTCATGTATCCTTAAATGCGGACCATCAGTATTTCTATCTGAAGGTGGAGGACAACGGTATCGGTATACCGGAGGAGTCCTTAGAGCACATCTATGAGAGATTTTATCGCGTGGACAAGTCGCATTCGAGAGAGATTGGCGGTACAGGTCTGGGACTTGCCATTACAAGAAGCTCTATTCTTATGCATAGGGGAGCTATAAAGGCTCACAGTGTGATGGGAGAGGGCACTACCTTTGATGTGCGTATACCGCTCAACTATATTGTATAGGAGGCTTGACGTGAAAAGAATAATTATATTCGTGCTCACTGCAGTAATTCTGCTCTCCATGGGCGGCTGCACAAAGAAAAAAGCAGACAATACGGTTGAGGTGTTTTGTCTGAATATGGATGTTACGAGCAGCGTGCCGGAGTCATATGTGCTTAGAAGCAAAAACTCAGATGTGGACAAGCAGGTGGATGAGCTTCTTGGAAGACTGCAGGATAAGCCTGAAGACTCAAGACTGCGCAAGGCAATTCCGGATGAGGTGTCTGTGAGAGGTCATGAGGAGAAAAACTATAACTGCACTGTGGATTTCAGCAAGGAGTATTATGACCTTACGGCTGCGCAGGAGGTGCTTTTGAGAGCTTCTGTAGTCCGCACGCTCACACAGCTGGATAGTATTTCATATGTGACATTTACCGTAAACAGTATTCCTCTTGTGGACTCGGATGATGAGATTGTCGGTAGCATGGGTGCTGATGATTTTGTTGAGAATCCGGGTGAGCAGATTAATACAAGTGTGAAGGAGACGCTCACGCTTTATTTTGCTGACAAGGATGGTACAGGGCTTGAGAAACAGACCAGAGTGATACATTACAGCTCAAATATAGCGCTTGAAAAGCTTGTTGTTGAGCAGCTTATTGAGGGACCGAAGGGCTCTAAGCTCAAGGCAACTCTTCCGGGCACAACAAAGCTTATCAATGTGTCTGTGGCAGATAGAATATGCTATCTGAACTTTGACTCTTCGTTCAGAAATACTATTGACAATAAGCTGACAGAGGATGTAGTGCTGTATTCGATAGTTAATTCACTCACCTCACTTCCTACTGTGGACAAGGTACAGATATCACTTGACGGTGAGAATGACGGCATGTTGCTTTATAATTACAAGCTAAGCGACATGTATGAGTTTAATAAGGATATAGTGGATTCTGATGATTCCACGGAAAAAACTGAAAAATAGAATAGATTGGATTAGGAGGAGAAGAGTATTATTAAAAGACCGATGTTTTTATTTGCGTTGGTCTATACTGCAGGAACTGTTTCAGGTATGTATGGCAGGGGCTTTGGCTGTTTGGTTTTTGCCATGTTGGTTGTGGCTTTAATAGCTGAGTGTGTGGTGTCTAAGGGCAGCCTTTCCGGTATCGGGCGCATAGTTGTTTTGCTTATCCTGATATCGTCAGCTGTTTTTGCAACAGCACAATTCAGATACACTTCGGTAGAAGAAAACCGTGACAGCTATATGCAGTATATGACAGATGAAAAATCTGTCATCGTCTGGGGGAAGATTTATAAAACTGAATACAAGTATTTCTCATACAGGTATTATATGACGGACTGCGTAGTGCAGCCCGGGTACGGCAAGGCTTTGGGCAGAAAAATATCCTGTGGTGATGTCGTGGTATACTGTGACAGCAAAAGCGCACATCTGGGCGATTATATGAAAGCTTGTGGCAAGATAGGCTTGTTTAAGTCTGCAACCAATGAGGGTGAGTTTGACAGAACGCGCTTTTATCGCTCGCAGGGAATTGATTTCTCGGTGAATGCAGACAGTATTAAGACAAGCGCCGGTAAACATGCATGGTATTACCACAGACTTGAAAAACTTCGTGATATGCTGTCAGCTTCACTTCTTGAGGTGACTGATGAGACAACGGCAGGAGTGCTTTCGTCCATGCTGCTTGGAGACAAGTCGTATCTGGATGATGAGATAAAGGATTTATACCAGGTCAGTGGTATTTCACATATACTGGCTATTTCCGGACTTCATATTTCTATAGTTGGCATGGCCTTTTACAAGCTTCTCAGAAAAAGAAGGGTGAGCTATACAGCGGCATTTGTCTGTTCTGCGGCACTTATACTAAGCTATGCTGTTATGACAGGAAATGCCGTATCCACAAGGCGTGCCGTGGGAATGTTCATACTTACAATGCTTGCGGCAGCTTTAGGCAGATGTACAGATATGCTCAATTCTCTTGGCATCATGGTCATTTACTTGCTGTGGGACAATCCTATGGTTTTGGGATATGCCGGATTTGTGTTCTCGGTAGGGGCAATACTTGCTATAGGTATTGTGACGCCTTTGATGAGTGCTTCTAAGGGCGGGAAATTCTGGGCATCAGTATCCATACAGCTTCCGATGCTTCCGGTTGTGGCTATGAACTATTATGAGCTGCCTCTTTTTGCGGTGTTTGTAAATCTCATTGTGATACCGGCTTTACCTGTCGTATTTATTTCGGGTCTGCTTGCGTCTGCCGCAGGCTGCTTTGGCGTGATGCCCGGCAAACTGCTGGTGTTTCCTGCATTTGCAGTTTTAAAACTCTATGAGGTGCTTTGCGGTCTTGTTATGAAGTTTCCGGGGGCATCGGTTATCACAGGAGCTCCTGATGGATACAGGATTTTTCTTTTTTATGCTGTTATGAGTGGATTTTTGGTGGCATTTTCGCTTAAAAAACGTGCAATAGAGTGTGGCTTAAAAGAAAAAAGCCAAATCCTTTACAGTGTCCAAAGAGTGGTGTGTACAGCAGTCCTGCTTGCAATTTTGCTTGTGAAGCCAAAAACTGCTGCGCAGCTTGATATACTTGATGTGGGGCAGGGAGATGGCATATTTTACCGCTTTGAGTCAGGCACATGCATCTTTATTGATGGAGGAAGCTCTGACCGAAAACAGCTTGGCGAGAATGTGATTATGCCGTTTCTTAAGTATAACGGCATACAGAGTATATCATACTGGTTTGTTTCACATGCAGACAGTGATCATATAAGCGGATTGTCTGAGGTGATAGACAGCGGGTATACTATAGAGCATATAGTTGTGGCAGAAGCAGCGGCTAAAGAGGAAGCTATGGAGGAGCTGCTTTTTAAAGCTAAGGAAGCAGGAATTTATATATGCCTTATGTCAAAGGGGGATTCGATTGAAATAAATGATGCATCAGGTTCGCGCAGTACTGCAAATGAAGAAGCTGATGGTATCATGTGCCTGTATCCGGGGCCTTCGGATACTGCCTTAGACAGAAACGATATGTGTCTTGTGCTGAAGCTCACGGATGGCAAATTTAGTGGTATTTTCGGCGGAGATATATCATTTGAGGTAGAAAAGAAGCTTGTTAATGAGTATGGGGATGAGCTTTCTGTTGATTTTTACAAGGCAAATCATCATGGTTCCAAGTATTCAAGCTCTGCAGACTGGATTGAGGCTTTAAGCCCAAGGTGGGCGGCTGTATCATGCTCGGCAGAAAACCGCTATGGACATCCGGCAGATGAAGCCATGGATAGGCTTATAGATGCAAAGTGCCG
>OCSF01000046.1_pt1 | contig 16350 bp, 14 predicted proteins | sample 1502821 | NCBI WGS metagenome assembly OCSF01 (sample SAMN03418285, study PRJEB22391) | human gut metagenome | biome: human-gut; feature: organic feature; material: feces | host: Homo sapiens | place: Italy | collected 2013-04 | reverse complement strand
GCCTATAGGCAATGGAAAGTTTGCAAAGGCAAATGCCGCTTATGCAAATGGTGGGGCAAAGAGAGCAGTAGCTATGCTTAATTCAAATTTGGATTTGAATATAACCAAGTATGTCTGTGTTGACTGGAAGGCTCTTGTAGATGCTATAGATGATATCGGTGGCCTTGATCTTGAGATTACTAATGCGGAGATGAAGGAAATCAATTATCTGATTCCTGAGGTTGATTATACTACAGGATATAATACTCCTTATCTTGAGGGGGATGGTATGCAGCATCTTGATGGAACTCAGGCTACATGCTATGCACGTATCAGAAGCACCTCAGGTGATGATTTCTTAAGGGCATCCCGTCAGAGAATTGTGCTTCAGGCTATGCTTGACAAGGCTAAACAGTCAGATTTAGGCTCTCTAACAGAGATGTGTAAGGATATTATGAGTCAGATAAGTACTAATTTTACAGCTAAAGAGATTATCCAGTATGCAACAGCTGTTACAAAATATCAGATGAAGGAGACAACAGGCTTCCCATTTGAGCTGACTACAATGAATCTGTCAACTACTGGCGATACCGTAATTCCTATAGACCTGGCACAGAATGTTTCTAAGCTTCATCAGTTCCTGTTTAATGAGACTGATTACCAGCCAACAGAGACAGTTCAGACAGTAAGTGATAAGATTGCTAAAAAGACAGGTGTTACATCTAAGACTTCAGCATTTGATCTCACGCAGTACAATGATACTGTTGGCTCTGATGGAACCGAAGGGGCAAAGAAAAAAAATAAGGACAAGCAGGATGCCCTGAAAAAGAGCCAGTCAGAATCTGAAAACGGTTCAGAAGAAAAATCATCATCAGATGGTTCGGATGATTAAATAATTAAAGTTAGCTATTAGGGAGATTATTTATTATGAAACCGGAAATCAAAGAAAAAATCACGGCAACAAACCAGAAATACTTAAAGAAATTCTTAACAGAGGAAGCTCCGGCTAAGCTTGAGAGCCAGCTTGAGCACATGGACTGGTCATACCTTGATATGATTCACAACAAGGAGCAGCAGAGAGGCACATTTTCACCGCTTGCTGCTATGGAGCTTTCAGAGATAGAGGCAAATAAGGACAAATACCTTGCAACAGGTTTTGATGCTGTCAAGAATGGTAAGGTCGGTGCAATTCTTCTTGCCGGTGGACAGGGTACACGTCTTGGCTTTGACAAGGCTAAGGGCATGTTCAATATCGGAAAGACAAAGGAACTCTACATCTTTGAGCAGCTTGTCGCAAACCTCATGAAGGTTACAAATCAGACCGGTACATGGGTGCCTCTGTATGTCATGACAAGCGAGATAAATGATAGCATGACAAGAGAGTTCTTTGAAGAGCACGACTATTTTGGATACAACAAGGATTATGTGAAGTTTTTCGTGCAGGAGATGGTTCCGGCAGTTGATTTTGATGGAAATTTGCTCATGAAATCTGAGGATTCACTTGCCATGTCACCAAACGGAAACGGTGGATGGTTCAAGTCACTCATCAATGCCGGTCTTGATAAGGATTTGAAGGACAAGGGGGTTGAGTGGCTCAATGTATTTGCTGTGGACAATGTGCTTCAGCAGATTGCAGATCCTGTATTTGTAGGTGCTACAATCGAGTCCGGCTGTGTCAGCGGCTCTAAGGTGGTCAGAAAATGTGATCCATATGAGAGAGTTGGTGCTATGTGTCTTGAGAATGGCAAGCCTTCGATTGTTGAGTATTACGAGCTTACTCCTGAGATGGCAGAGGCAAAGAACGAGAATGGTTCATTGCAGTATGGTTTTGGTGTTATCTTAAACTATTTATTCCGCGTGGACAAGCTCATGGCTATCGCAGAAAAGAGCCTTCCACTTCATGTGGTAGAGAAGAAGGTACCTTACATTGATGAGAATGGTACAGAGCACAAGCCTGAGACTCCGAATGCATACAAGTTCGAGACACTCATCCTCGATATGGTATACATGATGGACAATAGCCTGCCATTTGAGGTAGACAGAGAGAAGGAGTTTGCACCTGTAAAGAATGCGACAGGTACAGATTCGGTTGAAACAGCGAGAGCTCTTCTTGAGAAGAACGGAATTGAAATTTAATATATGATTTATGGTAACTGTTCATTGGCAGGGATGTATTGATATTCTGCAATTTCTATTTATCGCAGACTTAGAGGTGCATCTGCCGATGAGCAGTTATTTTTATTTTTATAATCGCATAGTGGCCTGCAATGGGGAACATAGGCTATAAATAGTTAACTGATTTATGAAAAAATAAATAATCCCGTCACAAATTAAACACAGATTGACAGTATACTTCTAATTGTAAACGAAAGGAGAAATTATTATGGATAACAATTATAGAAATATGAATGATACAAACAATACAAATAATACTAACAGTACAAATAACAATACAAACAATGTAAATTTCACAATGTCGGGTAATCCTTACAATCCGGATGAGTCACAGAAGGCTGCACAGACTAATAATACATCAGCTGAAAGCTATTCACAGAGCTACAATCCATATTCGCAGGCTTCTGCAGCAGGACAGCCAAATGTAAATCAATCATATGCAAACCAGCCTTATTCTAATCAGTCGTATAATTCAGGCACAAATAATAATGCATATGGCGGCACATCAGCAGGTTCGACAGACAATTCATATAGCCGCCGGATGAATATGAATGGTCAGGCATACCAGCAGACTGTAAAGCCTAAGAAACAGAGAGCACCTAGAAAGCCTGGTGCATTTGGACCATTTGAATACAAAGACAGTAGCTGCAGCTCTTATCTTCGGACTCGTCGGAGGCGGCGTTTTCACAGGAGTAAGCTATATTGGCACGAGAGCTATTTCAAATTCTTCTACTGCAAGTGCAAAGCTTACCACTACAACATCCGGTGGGACTAAGCAGACATCCTCAGGGGATGCAAAGGATCTGACAGATGTATCATCTGTTGTTGATAAGGTTATGCCTAGCATCGTTGCTATCACAAATACAGGAACAGTCACCTACAACAGCTTTTTCGGAAGGCAGTCACAGCAGTCTCAGAGCTGTGGCTCAGGAATTATTGTGAGTGAGGATGATGATTATCTTTATATTGCTACAAATAATCATGTTGTGGCAGATTCAGAAGAGCTCACAGTACAGTTTGATGATGATTCTGTGGTAAAGGCAGAAATCAGAGGAACAGATCCGGATGACGATCTTGCAGTTGTACGTGTAAAGAAAGCAGACCTTGGAAAAGACACTTACTCAAATATCAAGATTGCTACAATCGGAGATTCTGATAGTGTAGCTGTTGGAAGTCCTGCGATTGCTATCGGTAATGCACTTGGATACGGACAGTCTGTCACAACAGGTATAGTAAGTGCGCTTAACAGAACTGTTACTACACAGGATTCACAGACAGGTGAGACTGTTACCAACAACAAGCTTATCCAGACAGATGCAGCAATAAACCCTGGAAACAGTGGTGGAGCACTCTTAAATGAAAATGGCGAGGTTATCGGTATAAACTCTGTAAAATATTCTTCAACTGAGGTTGAGGGTATCGGATATGCAATTCCTATGTCGGTTGCAAAGCCTATTATTGAGAGCCTTATCCAGAATGGAAAATATACTAATGAAAATCAGGCATACCTTGGTATCAAGGGTGGTGATGTTTCATCTGAGATGGTAGCCTACGGCTTCCCACAGGGTGTGTATGTTTCATCTGTTTCAGCTGGTTCAGGTGCCGCAAATGCCGGCTTACAGGAGGGAGATATCATCACTGCTATTGACAGCACAAAGATTTCTTCTATGACAGAGCTGCAGTCAGCGTTAAAGAGCTACAAGGCCGGAGATAAGGTTACTCTTACTGTTGCCCGTCAGAGTGGCAGACAGTACGAAGAGAGCAAGGTTGAAGTAACCTTAAGCTCTGCGAAGGATGTCCAGCAGTAATTCCGGCGCGTTTTCTCCTCACCCCTGCGTTCATGCAGGGGTGTTTCTGCGTTTCATGGGCATAATTTCTACAGTATCTAAGCCACTTCGCTATTCGCTCCTGCAAGAGTACGTGTGCGTCACCGGTGCCCTGGGCTTACGTCCCTTACGCTGTAGCGTAAATGTTGTTCAAATCAGTTCAAAGTACTAGACAAATTCCACAAAATATTAGATAATAGAAGCAAATTAGTTTTCATTTTGCATAGGAGGTCGGCATGAAGAAGAAAAAAATAGTTATTGCACTCGGACATGATGCTCTTGGAACAACTCTTCCGGAGCAGCACGAGGCTACAAAGCATACAGCAAAGGCAGTTGCAGATTTTATCAGGGACGATTATGAGGTTGTTATCACACACAGCAACGGACCTCAGGTGGGCATGATTCACACCGCTATGTCTGAGTTTTGCAGGATTTATCCTGAGTATACAGCTACACCTACAGCTGTCTGCTCTGCAATGAGCCAGGGTTATATAGGATATGATTTACAGAATGCTATCCGTACAGAGCTTCTTGGCAGAGGAATTTACAAGACCGTTTCAACAATACTTACACAGGTGGTTGTTGACCCATATGATGAGGCTTTTTATCATCCGACAAAGATCATCGGCCGTGTTATGACAGAGGCTGAGGCTGAGGAAGAGGAGAAAAAGGGCAACCATGTGACACAGGTTGAGGGAGGCTACAGAAGAGTTGTGGCAGCTCCAAAGCCTGTTGATATAGTGGAAAAGGATGCTATTAAGGCTCTTGTTGATGCGGATCAGGTTGTTATCGCATGCGGTGGCGGCGGAATTCCTGTTTTAGCACAGGATAATAAGCTTCAGGGCGCCAGTGCTGTTATCGAGAAGGATCTTGCAGCAGGAAAGCTTGCAGATACTCTTGATGCAGACAGACTTGTTATACTTACAAGCGTTGACAAGGTCTGCCTGAACTATGGCAAGGAGGATGAGAAGCCGCTTGATACCATGACTGTCGATGAGGCAAAGAAGTACCTTGCAGCAGGCGAGTTTGATGAGGGTACCATGGCTCCAAAGATTGAGGCGGCTATCGACTTTATCGGTGACTCTGCCATCCGTTCGGTGCTTATCACAAAGCTCAATAAAGAGGGCAAGACTGTTTCAGGTGGTATGGGCACTTTAATTACAAAGTAGAGCTTAATTGTTATAATTCACATATATCCCACACGTCTATATGCATTTTGCAGAGTAGATGTGTGGGATTCTAAATAAAAAGAGTAAGATAGAAGGTAACACAAAATGAGTGAGAAAAGGCTTCAAAAGAGAGATGAAATCTCAGACGAGTACAAATGGAAGCTTGAGGATATGTATGATACAGATGAGCTGTGGGAGGCTGAGTGCGAAAAAGCGTCACAGCTTGCAGAAAATCTATCCGGACTTAAGGGACATCTGGCCGACAGTGCAGCAACGCTGCTTGATTTTTTTAAGAAGCAGGATGAGTTGTCTTATTATTTGGAGCGTATAGTGGTCTATGCGAATGAGCGCTCGCATCAGGACACTGCTGTGTCGAAATATCAGGCATATGTGTCAAAGGCAGAGACACTGACTGTTCAGGCATCAGGTGCGCTGGCATTTGCGAGTCCGGAGATTTTGCAGATAGATGATAAAAGGCTTGAGAGCTTTTACAGTGAGAGCAATGAGCTTATGCACTATAAGCGTGCGATTGATGAGATAATGCGTCAGAAAGAGCATACCTTATCGGCTGCAGAGGAGAATATCCTGGCGCAGTGCGGTGAGATGGCTGCAGCGCCGGAGAATATATTCAGCATGTTCAACAATGCGGATATCAAATTCCCGTATATCACTGATGTCGAGGGAAATAAAATACGTATCACGCACGGCAATTTCATAGACTTTTTAAGCAGCAAGGACAGAAGTCTGCGCAAGCAGGTGTTCCGCGGAGTGTATGATTCGTACAAGAAGTGGAGCAATACTGTTTCCATGATGTACATCAGCAAGCTGAAAAATGACACTTTTTATGCAAGGGTAAGAAAATATGACAGTGCAAGGGCCATGTATTTATCCGGTGGCGATATTCCTGAGAGTGTCTATGACAATCTGATTGAGACGGTTCATGCACATCTGCCGGCTCTGCACAGGTACATGGCACTTAGGAAGAAGCTTTTAGGTGTGGAGCATCTGCATATGTATGATTTGTTTGCACCGATCGTGGACAATGTACAGACCACATACACCTATGATGAGGCGAAAAAGCTTGTGGCAAAGGCGCTTGAGCCTATGGGCGATGAGTATGTCAGCACACTTAAGGCTGGCATGGAGAGTGGCTGGATAGATGTATATGAGAATGAGAACAAGAGAAGCGGTGCGTATTCATGGGGCGCTTACGGCACTCATCCGTATGTGCTTTTGAACTATGCCGACAATCTGGACAGTGTGTTTACGCTGGCTCATGAGATGGGACATGCGATGCATACATACTATTCAAATGAGCATCAGAGCATCACCTACGCGGGATACCTGATTTTTGTGGCAGAGGTTGCCTCCACCTGCAATGAGTCGCTTCTAATGCACTATATGCTTGAGCATTGTGAGGATGAGAATGAGAGAAAATATCTCATGACACATTTTCTGGACGGCTTCAGGACGACACTTTTCAGGCAGGCGCAGTTTGCAGAGTTTGAGCATATAGCTCACCGGAAAATGCAAAAGGGAGAGCCGGTTACCAAGGATGTGCTAAATGAACTGTGGCATGAGCTGAATGTGCAGTACTACGGACCGGATATGCGCGTGGATGATGAGATATCATATGAGTGGATGCGCATACCGCATTTTTACACACCGTACTATGTATATCAGTACTCGACGGGCTATTCGGCAGCAGTTGCTTTTTCAAAAAAGATACTTGAGGAGGGAAAGCCTGCTGTGGATAAGTATATAGGAAATTTCCTGTGCGGTGGATGCTCGAAGAATCCAATCGAGCTGCTAAAGAGTGCCGGTGTCGATATGAGCACACCAAAGCCTGTGGATGACGCACTCAATGTATTTGAGGATTATCTGAAGCAGTTTGAGGCAGCAACTAAGTAAGGAGAAACATTTTTATGGAAAGAATTAAAAGCTTTACAATCAATCATAATATTCTTAAACCTGGATTTTATATTTCAAGAAAAGACGGAGAAATCGTTACATACGACCTTCGTACAAGAAAACCTAATGCAGGCAATTATATGTCCAATTCAGCTATGCACTCAGTGGAGCATATGTTTGCAACATGTGTGAGAAACTCTGAGATTGCAGATGATGTGGTATATTTTGGACCGATGGGCTGTCAGGGCTTTGGTGTGCTCATATCGACACCGGCACTCTTTAGCCTCGTAGTGAGGGATGTCGAGCCGGGAAAGGTTTTTGAAATCACAAAAGAGGTCTTAAAGCAGATACTAGAGTATGATGGTCCGGTGTTTGGTGCATCAGCCATAGAGTGCGGACATTACGAGAATCTGTCACTTGACGAGGCAAAGAAGGAGTGCCGTGCATATCTAAAGGTGCTTGAGAGCCAGACAAATATGGAGTTTACTTATCCACAGTAAACGAAGACTAAAAATATAATAGTAAGATAGCAGGAATGGAGAAATAAAATGACAATAGGTGTAATTGGTGCAATGCAGATGGAGGTCGATGACTTAAAGGCTCAGATGACAGACACACAGACAGAGGTTTACAGCGGAGTGGAGTTTGTTGAGGGTAAAATCGGTGATCAGTATGTTGTTGCGGCAAAATGCGGAATAGGAAAGGTATTTGCGGCAATATGTGCAGAGGCCATGATTTTGAAATATGATGTAGATATGATTGTCAATATCGGAGTGGCAGGAACTTTGACAAAGGACTTAAATGTGCTTGATGTGGCAGTAGCCACAAACGTGCTGCAGCACGATATGGATACATCGCCAATCGGAGACCCGAAGGGACTTCTTTCAGGCATCAATATGATTCTGCTTCCGGCAGATACAAAAATGGTGGAGCTCATGTGCTCATGCTTAGCTGACAGGAATATCCACTACAAAAAGGGCAATATCGCAACAGGAGATCAGTTTATTGCCACAAAGGAGCAGAAGGATTATATTTCGAATACCTTTGATGCAATCGCAGCAGAGATGGAGGGCGGCAGCATCGGTCATGTGTGCTATGTGAACAAGGTGCCATTTGCCATTCTTCGCTCAATATCAGACGGAGATGGCGGCGAGACAGACTACCAGACATTTGCGGAGAAGGCTGCGCATCAGTCGATTGAGGTAGTGCTTGAGTTTATCGGAAGGGCAGAAGAACTGAAATAGAGTTATTTCATTATTCATAATTTGTGATAATAAAGAATAGTATATAGCATGAGTGAATACAGAGCATACATGCAAAATACAAAACTACATAATGGGACAAAACGAAAGAAACGCCGACACAGATTCCTTTTTGGAGTGCTGCTGTCGGCGCTTCTTATTACAGGCGCTTTATATGGCAGAGAGTATGACATATCACAGCTGAAAAATATAGAGGTGATGGAGACACTTAGCAGTGCTGTGAGTCAGTTCGGGGACAGAAAGCTGCCTGTATATTCGGTTCAGACAACAGAAAAAAAGATAGCCCTTTCATTTGACTGTGCCTGGGGAGCAGAGGATTTTGACAGTATGATGGAGACACTTGACAAGCACAACGTAAAGGCTACATTTTTTATGACAGGAGGTTTTGTGAGTGATAACCCTGAATGTGTAAAGACGCTGGTTGAAAAAGGGCATGAGCCCGGAAATCACAGTGAGCACCACTATGATATGGCAACAATCACTGCAGGCGAGATGAAGACAGAGATAATGGATGTGCACAAAAAGGTCAAGGAGCTGACCGGAAAGGATATGAAGGTATTCAGACCGCCATACGGCTCGTACAACAATGAGCTTGTCAAGCTGATTGACACAGTGTATGGCTGTGACTATTATCCAATCCAGTGGGATGTGGATTCACTCGACTGGAAAAACTATGGTGTGCAAAACATTATAGATACAGTGTGCAATCACAAAAGCCTGGATTGTGGCTCGATAATACTCTGCCATCTAGGCGCAAAATACACCTCGCAGGCACTTGATGAGATGCTCACGAAGCTGCAGGACATGGGCTATGAGATAGTTCCGGTATCAAAGCTGATCATGACTGAAGGCTATCATATGGATGCAAACGGTATGCAGATCAAGGACTGAGCAATTTCATAAATCAATATTTTAGTCAATATTTAGTCAATAATTTAGCCCTTTACGATATTGTTATTTACAGACAAGTGTGTTAAACTAAAACTATATTTTAAAGAAGCTGTGAGACAGCTATGGGGGTAAATTATATGACAGATACAGGTTTTTTAGTAGCATTCTTTATAGTTATTTTTTTAGTTATCATCTTTGCGCTTGTCGCTGTAATCGGAGCCGTTACAAGTGCTGTTGCAGGTATCAATGATGATGAGGATGAGATTGAGGAAGAGGGCATTTGAAGCTGAAATAAATAAAAGATATTAAAAGACATTTAAGGACATCGAATTATATTAATCGTATAATTGGGTGTCTTTTTTTATTGTTAAAAACTCTTAAAAAAGTATAAACCAATTGAGTTGCAATCCGCCACATTGTATAATAAAAATATAATAGCGAATTAAATTTATTGTGAAAATCGCAGTAATCACAATGTCTATCAAACTAAGGCAGGACATTATCAAGGAAAAGAAGAAGGAGGGGTCAGATGATATCAAGATATAGTGTAAAAAAGCCTTTTACTGTACTTGTAGGAGTACTGCTGGTAATAGTACTCGGTGTTGTATCACTTGGCAGGATGACGACAGATCTGCTGCCGGATATGAGCTTTCAGTATGCACTTATCGTGACAACAGATATGGGAGCAAGTCCACAGGAGGTGGAGAGCGATGTAACCGCGCCGCTTGAAGCAGCTATGGCAACTACGTCCAATATCAAAAACGTAAGCTCAATGTCATATAACAGCTATTCTCTGGTGACATGCGAGTATGAGCAGAATGCCAACATGGATTCTGTAGTGATAGAGATGCAGCAGAAAATAGATCAGGTCAAGGCTGGCTGGAAGGATGGGGTGGGTACTCCGACCATTATGAAGATAAATCCGGACATGCTTCCAATCATGATGACCGCTGTGGATATGGATGGTAAAAGTAAGTCGGAAATCACCGACTTTGTGGAAAACACACTTAAGCCTGCAATTGAGAGTACAGAGGGAGTCGCATCAGTGACTGCGACAGGTGAGCTCACCGAGCAGATACAGGTCACGATGAATCAGGCCAAGATAGATGCGCTCAATGAGAAAATAAATAATGCCGTTTCAAAGAAATTTGACGATGCAAAAAGTCAGATGGATGATGCAAGCGCAAAGATAGAGAGCGGACAAAACGCAATCACATCTGCATCGGATCAGATGAGTGCGGGAGTGGATACGCTAAAGGCGCAAAAGGCAAAGCTTGCAGAGCAGAAGACTCAGCTGGAGAGTACTCTTGCAAGCTTAAATGAGCAGAAGAGCCAGCTTGAAACAATTCAGTCAGCTCTTTCAGACTTCATGAATAGTGATACATATACAAAGACAATTCCGTCACTCAAAGAGGGCGCAAATGCACCGGGTGAAGCGGGCACAGCACTCAAAGCGCAGCTTGAGCAGGTTGATAAGCAGATTGCAGCACAGTTTTCAGGTCTCTCGGCGCTTGGAATCACCGTAAACACAGCAGATGATCTGCCTGCGGCAGCGTCAGCGATAGCACAGACTCATTTAAGCTTGCAAGAGTACTCTCCAGCTCATTCAGGTGAATACAGGTATACAGCAGTGCCAAAGCGGGCTTGACCAGATAGCACAAGGAGAGACAGCACTTTTAGATGCCTATGATAATTTAAACAGTCAGGCAGCCATCAGCTCTATAAGCATAGGACAGCAGTCGGCGCAGCTTGCAACAGCAGCGGCATCTCTTGACAGCTCAAAGAAGGAGCTTGAAAAGAGTAAGGATGATGCGCTTGACAAGTCAAACTTAAATGCAGTTTTAACAATTGACTCACTCTCGCAGCTGCTCGTCGCACAGAACTTTGATATGCCTGCAGGCTATGTAAATGATTCAAATGGCACGCAGTACATAGTACAGGTGGGAGATGAGGTAAAATCAATTGATGATTTAACAAATCTGGTGCTTATGGATATGAAGCTTGATGGAATATCTCCTATTCATGTCGGTGATGTGGCAGATGTTGAGATGACTGACAACTCGGATGAGACATATGCGATAGTCAACGGTAATCCCGGAATAATGCTCTCCATGGAGAAGCAGACCGGCTACTCTACAGGAGACGTCACAGACCGTCTTTTGGACAAGCTTGATTCGCTGGAAAAGGAAAATGACGGATTACACACCATGACGGATTACACACCACAGTGCTCATGAATCAGGGCGTATACATCGACATGGTTGTAAAAAGTGTGATGCAGAATATGATAGTGGGAGCAATACTTGCCATTTTCGTATTGCTCTTGTTCTTAAAGGATATAAAGCCGACACTTGTTATCGCAGCATCTATACCTCTATCGGTTATTGTTGCAGTGGTGCTTATGTATTTTACGGATATCACCTTAAATATCATTTCAATGTCGGGACTTGTGCTTGGAATAGGAATGCTGGTGGATAATTCAATCGTAGTAATCGAGAATATCTATTCGTAAAGAAGGCGGCTGTTGAGGGTGCAAATCAGGTGGCAGGAGCCATTTTTGCCTCTACACTTACCACGGTAAGTGTGTACGCGCCGATCATTTTTACTGATGGAATCACGAGACAGCTCTTTGTAGACCTGGCACTTACGGTAGCGTTTACTCTTATGGCATCTCTTGTAGTGGCACTCACATTTGTACCGGCAATTGCTTCAGGCATGCTCAAAAAAACGAAGGATATAAAGCATCCATGGTTTGACCGTTTTAAGGACTGGTATGGAAATGTGCTCGGTATATGTCTTAGATTTAAGCCGGTGGTATTTATTGTAGCAGTAGTGCTTTTAGTCGGCAGTGGCGCACTTTGCATGTCAAGGGGAATGACATTTATGGATATGGACATGGAGTCAAATCAGATTTCACTTACCATAGAGGCAAAGGATGACGAAAAGCTTGACTTCAAGCAGCTTACAGGGCTGTCTGATAAGGTCATGGACAAAATATCTGATATAAAGGGCATAGACACAATAGGAGCTACAGCAGGTGGCAGCTCGACCATGAACCTGATGAGCTCAGGAAGCAACAGCGTGAGCATGTATATATTGCTTGATGAGAAGTTGGATGTTTCATCGGATAAGGTAATAGATGAAATTGAAAAACGCACAAAGAATCTGGACTGCAAGGTAACAGCATCTTCACAAGCTATGGACTCATCAGAGTTTTTCGGAAGTGGTCTCTCTGTCAGGATTAAGGGTAATGATATAGACAAGCTGCAGAAGCTTGCAGGTGATGTGGCAGATATCCTTAAGGACACAAATGGTGTGACTGATATAGATGACGGTCTTGGCGATACAACCAATGAGCTTAAGATAACTGTGGATAAGGAAAAAGCAGCAAAGTATGGCTATACGGTGGCTCAGGTATACCAGCTCGTATCCGGTGAGATATCATCTCAAAAGAGCGCAACAACCATTACGACCGACATAAAGGACTATGAGGTATACCTACAATCTGCAGAGCAGTCTGATGTGACTGTGGACGACATCAAAAACCTTACATTTACCTATAAGGATAATGATGGCAGTGAAAAGGAGATTCCGCTCAGTGATATCTGCACTATTTCACAGGGACAGACCCTGAGTACCATTCACCGAGATGCTCAGACCAGATATATTACAGTATCAGGTGCGGTTGATGAAAACCATAATGTAACATTACTAAGCAATAAAATTAAATCAAAAATTGATAAACTTAGCATTCCTGATGGTTATTCAATAGACATGGAGGGCGAGGATGAGACAATAAATGAGTCAATGAGTCAGCTTGGACTTATGCTTGTGCTTGCAGTGATATTTATCTATCTTATCATGGTGGCGCAGTTCCAGTCATTGCTTTCACCGTTTATTATCATGTTCTGTATACCTCTTGCGTTTACAGGAGGCTTTATAGCTCTTTTCATCACGGGAAATGAGCTCGGATATCACTGAGCGGAATCGGAATCATATCAATGCTTGGCTTTATCATGCTGGCAGGCCTCATTGTAAATAATGGAATCGTGCTCATTGATTACATCAATCAGGCCAGGAGAGAGGGCATGAGCAAGCATGAGGCAATCATAGACGCAGGCCGTACAAGGCTTCGTCCAATACTGATGACAGCGATGACCACCATACTTGCAATGTTTACATCGGCGATAGGTATCGGAGATGGCTCAGATATGATAAGGCCGATGGCAATCGCAATAATAGGAGGTCTCGTATACGGAACCATCCTTACGCTTATAGTAATTCCATGTATCTATGATGCGTTCAACAGAGAGAAGAGCATGGTAGAGGAAGAGCTGTAGCAAGATAGAAGGAAAAAGGCTAGAAATATAGAGAGTTGGAGGATTTTTACATGGCAAAGTATATTATGGCATTAGATGCGGGCACGACCAGCAACAGATGTATACTTTTCAATGAGAAGGGTGAGATGTGCAGTGTGGCACAGAAGGAATTTACGCAGTTTTTTCCAAAGCCGGGCTGGGTGGAGCATGATGCAGAGGAAATCTGGGCAACACAGCTTGAGGTGGCAAAGGAGATGTAAACATTGCAAGTATGGTGGTCAAAGGAGGCAATGGCCAATATCCAGGCTACGGCAGCCGACATATGTGCGATAGGCATTACTAACCAGAGAGAGACCACAATTGTATGGGACAAAAATACAGGTGAGCCGGTTTATCACGCGATAGTATGGCAGTGCAGACGCACGGCAGAGTATGCGGATTCACTGAAGGAAAAGGGGCTTACCGAGACCTTCAGAAAAAAGACAGGGCTTGTGATAGATGCTTATTTTTCGGCAACTAAGCTCAAGTGGCTCCTTGACAATGTGCCGGGAGCAAGGGAGAGAGCCGAAAGAGGCGAGCTTTTGTTTGGAACAGTCGAGACGTGGCTTATATGGAAGCTCACTCAGGGGCAGGTGCATGTTACGGATTATTCCAATGCTTCAAGAACCATGATGTTTAATATCAATACCTTAAAGTGGGATGATGAGATACTTAAGGAGCTTGACATACCAAAGAGCATGCTTCCAAAGCCTATGCCGTCAAGCTGTGTGTATGGTGAGGTGAATCCGGTGTACTTCGGGGGACCGATTCCTATCGCGGGGGCGGCAGGAGACCAGCAGGCAGCACTTTTTGGACAGACCTGCTTTAGGGCAGGAGAAGCCAAAAATACATATGGCACCGGTTGCTTCCTTCTCATGAATACAGGTGAGATGCCTGTTTCATCAAAGAACGGACTCGTAACCACAATAGCCTGGGGCATAGACGGCAAGGTGGTATATGCGCTGGAGGGCTCAATATTTGTAGCGGGAGCCTCTATCCAGTGGCTACGCGATGAGATGAAATTTATCGATTCCTCAACAGATTCAGAATACATGGCGAGAAAGGTAAAAGACACAAACGGCTGCTACGTGGTGCCGGCATTTACAGGGCTTGGAGCACCGTACTGGGACCAGTATGCCAGAGGAACCATTGTAGGGCTTACGAGAGGTGTAAACAAGTACCATGTCATAAGGGCAACTCTGGAATCAATGGCATTTCAGGTAAATGATGTGCTTGAGGCAATGAAGGCTGATTCGGGCATCAATCTCACATCACTTAAGGTGGACGGCGGCGCCAGTGCCAATAATCTGCTCATGCAGATGCAGGCTGATATCAGCAATGCACCGGTCAACAGGCCTGTGTGCGTGGAGACAAGGCTATTGTGGTTACGAGTCCGTTCTTTCAGGCCTGTGTGCGTGGAGACAACAGCCATGGGCGCAGCGTACCTCGCAGGGCTTGCGGTGGGCTACTGGGAAAGCAAGGATGATATAAAGAGAAACTGGGCTATTGACCGTGTGTTTGAGCCGGAGATAGCGGCTGATTTGAGAGAAAAGAAGCTTAAAATGTGGAAAAAGGCTGTCGCCTGCGCATTTAACTGGGCGAAGGATGAATAATAGCTGATGTTTGCATTGTTTTAAATGAGCTTAGTGATACGGCAATTAAACAATGTATGGAAATTGGTAGGAGAAAATAACATGTATGATGTAGTAATTATAGGAGCGGGAGTATCGGGAAGTGCCTGTGCCAGAGAGCTTTCGAAATATAACCTGTCCATCTGCGTGGTGGAAAAGGAGGAGGACGTGTGCTGTGGCACCTCAAAGGCAAACAGTGCTATTGTCCATTCCGGAATTGATTGTAAGACAGGTACACTTATGGCACAGATGAATCTCCGTGGAAATGAGATGATGGATGAGCTTTCGAAGAAGCTTGATTTTGAGTTTAGAAGAAACGGCTCACTGATAGTGTGCTTTAGCGATGACGATATGCCAAGGCTTAAGGAGCTTTACAATCAGGGGATTGCAAACGGGGTACCGGGACTTAAAATTCTTGATGCAGGCGAAGCGCATGAGATGGAGCCGAATCTGTCTGATGAAGTTGTGGCAGCTATTTACTGCCCGACAGGAGGCATTGTATGTCCGTTTGGCATGAATATCGCATTTGCTGAGAATGCGGCAGCAAACGGTGTGGAGTTCTTATTTAACACCGAGGTGAAGGAGACACAAAAGGAGCAGGCAGGCTATATTCTCATTACTCAAAATGGAGAAATTCATGCACGCTGCGTTGTAAATGCAGCCGGTGTATATGCTGATGTGTTCCACAACATGGTGAGTGAAAACAAAATCCATATCACACCAAGGCGCGGAGAGTACGAGCTTTTAGACAGGGCTGCGGGAGGTATCGTTGACAAGACTATTTTCCAGCTTCCGGGCAAATACGGCAAAGGTGTGCTCGTAACTCCGACAGTACACGGAAATATCCTAATCGGACCTACAGCAGATGACCATGAGGACAAGGATGGTACAAATACAACAAGAGCGGGCTTAGCGCATGTTACGACATCCGGCACACGTTCGGTGCCGTCACTTCCTATGCGTCAGGTCATCACATCGTTTGCAGGAAACCGTGCACATGAGGACGGACATGAGTTTATCATCGAGGAGCTTAAAGATGCACCATTTTTTGTGGACTGTGCAGGTATAGAGTCACCGGGCTTATCAAGTGCACCGGCTATCGGTGAGAGAGTGGCAGCAATAGTTGAGGAAGTGAGCATCGGCGACTA
>OCSF01000041.1_pt1 | contig 17167 bp, 9 predicted proteins | sample 1502821 | NCBI WGS metagenome assembly OCSF01 (sample SAMN03418285, study PRJEB22391) | human gut metagenome | biome: human-gut; feature: organic feature; material: feces | host: Homo sapiens | place: Italy | collected 2013-04 | reverse complement strand
CCATCACTGATAAGAAATGAGATACTATATTCTGTCTGCGCCGTTTTCCTGCCGGCATGGCCGATGCATACCTGTAAAAGCCTGTCTCATCAAGCATCATGTACAAAAGCTCATGGATTGGCGTATCAGCTACAGCACCTCTTAGTCTCTCAAATACCAAAGCGAAGGCTTTAAGCTTCTCGTCCTCATAGCCATTCTCACCTGCCATGGCGCTAAGTGCAGCCTGTGCAAAGCTTACGCCCTTAAAGGCAGACCTAATCTGTGCCAGCTCCTCATCATCCATGCCCACGATCGGCGAAGCAAGCACTGCTGCCATCGGAATATCCTGCAGCGGATTATCGAGTATGCGAAGCATGGACAGAATCACCTGTATCTCATACGATGAAAAGTAGCCTGTATTCGACTCTACATGCGCCGGAATATCACAGTCCTTTAATACTGCTGCCACTGTATTGCCCCAGGTTGCAACACTTCTCGAAAGTATTACTATATCCCTGTACTGCACGGCTCTTAGCTGCCCTGTCGTTTTATCAGTCACCATGCCGTTTTCCATCAGACTCCTGATACGGTTTGCGATCAAAAGCGCCTCCATCTGCACCTTATCTCCATCCTCATCCTCTATAATTTCAGACAGCTCCTCATCCTTGTAGTCAACAAGCAAAAGCTCAGGACACATCGTCTCCTCCGGATAGCTTGCACCGGGATACAGTGCCGCATCGTCATCATACTGCACATTGCCCAAATCTGCTGCCATTATTTTGTAGAATATGTCGTTAGTAAAGTCTAACACCTCATTCCTGCTTCTGAAATTTTTATGCAGGTCTATTCTCTGATGTGCACTGTCATCTGATGTATATGTGTTGTATTTTTCCATAAACAGCTCAGGACGCGCCATTCGAAACCTGTATATGCTCTGCTTTACATCGCCCACCATAAACATGTTGCCGACTCCCTGATGCTCTCTTGAAATAGCGGTAAGTATATCCTCCTGCACCTGGTTTGAGTCCTGATACTCGTCAATCATGATTTCCTCAAAATGTTTTGAAAACTCACGCGCTGTCTCTGTGGGCTCCAGTGTCTGTTCATCAACCAGTATGCGAAGCGCAAAGTGCTCTATATCAGAAAAATCAAATACTCTTTTTCTTGTTTTTACAGCCTCCATCGCATCATAAAACTCGAGTGAGAGCCTTATCAGCTCTTTAACAAATGGCCTTTGACGCTCCAGCTGCTCATACATAAGCTCAATTGACATGCCAAAGTATTTCTGCTTTATTCCGTCTACCTTCTTCTTGGCAGCATCGCGCATGCTTTTCACACGCTCCTTTTTCTTCTCGTCTCCGTCAAATTTCCTGATAACAGCAATTCTGCCAAAGGATATTTTGTTTAAGAACTCCTGCATGCCGACATAGCCTGTCACATCCGCCATTCCATCAAACAATGCTATATCCTCAGAAAGTGTAAGCGCATACTTTTCAAGCCCGGGTGTAGCTGATGCCAGGTCTTTCGCCATTGTAAGATCCTGAACAGCCTCCTCCAAAAGCACCCTGCTGTAATCCACTATCTCCTTAATGATTTCTGAGTCCTCAAGTTGTTTAGCTGACTTTATATCATAGAGTCTTAAGAGGCTGTTCATCCACTTTCTCGGCCATGATGAGCTGCCCGCCTTATAGTAGATATCCTCCACCATCTGCCTGACGGCAGAGTCATTTCTCCCCTTGCTGTAGGTATCTATAAGGTTGATAAATGCCTCGTTGTCTTCTCTTGCATAATTGTCCTCAAATACCTGTGCCAAAGCATCCTTTAGCATAAGCTTAAGCTCTGCCTGGTCACCGATTCTGAAATCAGGATCCAGATTAAGCTGTGCGAAATTATTCTGCACCACAAACAGACAAAACGAATCGATTGTAGTGATGAGCGCATTGTGAACCAGTGTCGACTGCCTCTGCAAGTTCTCATCGTCCGGCTTTTGCTCCTTCAAGCTGTCTATCGCACGGCTGACACGCTCCCTCATCTCAGCAGCTGCAGCCTTGGTAAACGTCACCACAAGCATCCTGTCGATATCCACCGGCGGATTATCCACACATATTCTGTTTACTATACGCTCAACGAGTACAGCTGTCTTTCCTGAGCCCGCTGCCGCCGATACAAGTATATCCCTGTCTCTTAAATCTATAACCTTTTTCTGTTCACTGGTCCATTTAACATCCATATTATATCTCCCGATTATGGCTTTATATTATTATCTCCATAGCATGCTTTATGCTCTGCCGCTGCAATCTGTGTACGCATTTTATCAAGTACATCTTCCTTATTGTCACCGTTAAAGCTTCTTTCACTAAAGCCCGGTATCCTTGAATCATACCTGCATATGGCCTGAAAAGCGCAATATGCGCAGCTGTCTATTTTCTTGTTCTTGATAGGATTGACGGCAACATTTCCATCGTATATTTCTCTTCCTATCTCGCGAAGCTTCTCTCGCGCAAACCTTGTTATCACATCAAACTCTTCGGCGTTTGCCACCTTTGAGCCTGCAGCCGGTGTCTGATCTTTTTTTAAGGTGACAGGGATTACATCAGAGCTTTTCTCAAAGTCCCTGTCCATGCCTCTGTATGCCTTTTCGTCCGAGTTGATAAGCCCGTCAGGCTTGAGCTTCTTTAATATCATCTGATCGATTTCTTCCTCAGACAGCTCAGTGCCCGGTGTCACATCCTTTAAATCAATTACAGGATCGTCGATGTGATAGTACAGCATACCGCCCGGCTCCACACTTACCTGCTTTAGCGCCTCTTTCTTTTGTTCCATGACAGCGTCCATGTACACTGCAAGCTGAAGCTGCGTGCCATAGTACAGCTTCACCAGGTCAAAAACTGTATTTCCAGACTTGTAATCCAGTACCTTCACAAAAAGCCTGCCCTCATCCGTATATGTGTCAGTCCTGTCCACGCGTCCCTTTATATCAACCGTCACATCATTTGCCATATCAAGGCTCTCGTAAAAGGAAAACTCAAACCTCTCAGGCACAAAGCTGCCTCTTCGTATCTGGGTTGTGAGCGCCCATACTGTCTGCTTAAAGACCGTCTTCATATGTGATATCGAATGTTGGCTTTCCGCTGTATCAAATATGCCAAAGCCTGCATACTCATCAATCACCTCATTTATTGCTTCCATCGCAAGCTCATCCCTTTTTGCATCTGTCACGCTAAACCAGTCAGTACTCTCCCTATCAAGCTTCTTACTGTATCTTTCCAGTGCTTCATGGTATATATTACCCATATCAAGAGATGTAAAGCCGCTCTCCTCACGCTCTGTAAGCCTCAATCCATAATTTAAAAAATGCGCATATGCACACCTGGCAAACTGCTCAAAGCGCGTGATACTGCCCTCCATGTGTCTGCCGTATATACTTCTTGCCACATTTCGGCTAATCGGATCCTTTGAATAATGCTCAAACCTTGCATTGATGAGCCTCTCCACAGAATTTTTTTGAGTAAATTCTTTATCGTCTACTTCATTACATTCCCCTGCATCACTGACTGATGCGTCATAGAGCATCACCGCTGCTGCAATCTCGCACCATCTGTCATCCACCTCATTTGACAGCAGATAATCCAGAGCACTCTGCCTGCTTGATATATCCAAAAGCTGTTCTACATCCTCTGTCTCAGTCACGACAAGCTCCGGAAACATCCCCTTTAATATACCTATGAGATACGATGGCTGGGCAGCCTTTTTTTCACTGTCAAGCCTCGTATAGCTGATATAAAGCTCCCTGGATGGCTTTGTCATGTTCAGATACAGATAAAACCTCTGTATAAATGCCTGCTCCCTTGCCCCAGGCGCAAGCTCTATATCCAGCTCCTTAAGTGCCTCTCTCTCATACTGGGATATAATGCCTCCTCTTCCTGCCGCCTTTGGAACAATCCCATCGTTTACGCCTGCAAAAAACATGACCTTTATGTTGGTCAGACGCGTTCTCTCAATATCTCCGATGGTCACAGTGTCGTATCCCGGCGGTATGACTGCTACATCTGCCGCATCCAGTCCTGCATCCAGTATCTGTGTAAATTCCTCTGCATCCATGCATTCATCACCCAGCACCGCCACATATTTTTCAAAGAGCTGCATGACTATTTTGTATATCTGTCCGTATTCCTTTGATGCGGTCTGGTCCCCTGCATCAAGCAGTGCCTGCTCCTTTTTTGCAAGCTTATCAGGTATATCAAGCAAAACTATCAGCTTATATATAGCGAGCACATAGTCCTTTACCGTTGACTTTTTATCGGAAAACACCTGATATACCGGCTTTAGCAGCTCCATTATATACTCCCTGCTTTGGTTTAAAAGTTCAAGGTCATAGCCTGCCTTATGCTTTGGCAGCCTGACCCACTTTTTGTCCCATGCGCTTTTACCTCTTACTCCACAGGCGAGCACGTAGTTTTCAAGTACATCTATTTCACTGTCCAATAGCTCACTAAAGCCGCACCGCAAAAATCTGAACACCACATCTGCCGAGAAATTTTGTGCCGCAATATCGGGTATTGACCTGATAAACTCAATAAACGGATGGAAAAGTATCTCCTGTGTGGCATCGATAAAGTAAGGAATATTGTATTTGTCAAATATTTCACGCACATAACCTGCATATATATTCACATCTCCTGTGACTATAGCAATATCGCGGTAACGCAGGTTTTCGTTCCTTACAAGCTCATTAATTCTTCTGGCTATCTTTGTCAGCTCCTGCTTCGGGTCACGCAGACAGTCTATATGAATGTGTTTTGGTGCTTTTTTAAAGGAGCATCTTCGTTTTCTGAAAAGCTGCTGTTCCATAAAGCTTAGCTCTTCGTTTTCTGCAAGCCGGTAGTTTTTATCAAGGATAATAGGTTCCTCGACTTCTATGCCATAAAACGCTGCCATTTCGGTGAGTGATTTCACTGTCCTTTTTGGCATGTCAAAAAGCTCCTGCATGCCTCTGCTCTTAAAGATATCCTCACGACAGTCTATTGTGAGCGTTACATATATTTTCTTTGAAATGACAAAGAGCTTTTTGATGAGCTGGTTCTGTATAGGTGTAAATCCGGTAAATTCATCAAATGCAATGACTGAATTTCTAAGAATGGCAGACTCCTCCGCCACATTGCTAAGCACATTAAGTATTTCCTCTGCAGTGATATATTTGTCCTGCATAAACTTCTCAAATGCTTCGTAGAGCACGAGCACATCCTTGAGCTTATCTGAAAGTGTATCAGATAGCCTGCCTGAGGCAATATATCTTCCGAGCTCCTCAGGTGATATATTGTACTGCACAAGCTCCGAAAGCAGTGACTTTACCTCGCTTATATATCCGATGCGGTTTAAGTTTCTGCCTATTACGCCAAGCTTATCCGCCTCCTGTGCCGCAAGCTTTCTGAGTACAAGATTCTTACCTGTCTCCTCAAGCACCGTGAGATTTGTGATTCCAAGCTCATCAAACACTCTGTAGGCTAAGCGCTTAAAGCTTAGCACATCTATATTCATGATAACTTTATTCTCCGACAAATCTACAAGCTGTCTCTGCGTCTGCATTGTAAACTGCTCAGGCACTATTACAAGATAATTGTCCCTTGGGTTTGCCTTTGCCTCTTTCACTATCCTGTTAAAGAGATATTTTGTTTTTCCGTTTCCTGAATTACCTGTGATAAACTGTAATGACATAAAAAGACTCCATGATTAACTACTGTGTAAAATGTATACTGTAATTATATCATGAAGTCCACTATTATTGAATTACTTATTGTGTTTCAATTCAGCTTAATAACCGCTATACCTTGTGATTAGTGATGGAAAAGTCTGATTCCTGTAAAACTCATCACCATACCGTACTTATTACATGTATCAATAACATGGTCATCTCTCACAGATCCACCCGGCTGGGCTACATACTTCACACCACTCTTGTGAGCACGCTCAATGTTGTCACCAAATGGGAAGAATGCATCAGAGCCAAGTGCTACATCTGTATTCTTGTCAAGCCATGCTCTCTTCTCCTCTGCTGTAAATACGTCCGGCTTTACCTTGAAGAACTTCTGCCACTCGCCCTCTGCAAGCACATCCATATAATCCTCACCGATATAAAGATCAATAGTGTTGTCGCGGTCTGCACGTCTGATACCATCCACAAACTGAAGTCCAAGCACCTGTGGAGACTGACGAAGCCACCAGTTGTCTGCCTTTGAGCCTGCAAGTCTGGTACAGTGGATACGAGACTGCTGGCCTGCTCCGATACCGATTGCCTGGCCGCCCTTTACATAGCATACAGAGTTAGACTGTGTATACTTTAATGTAATCATAGATATTGCCAGATCGATCTTAGCCTGCTCTGTGAGCTCCTTGTTCTCTGTCACAATATTTGAGAAGAAATCATCATCAATATGAAGCTCGTTTCTGCCCTGCTCGAATGTGATGCCAAATACATCCTTTCTCTCGATAGGTGCCGGCTCATATGACGGGTCAATCTCTATAACACAGTAATTGCCTTTTTTCTTAGCCTTTAAAATCTCAAGAGCCTCGTCTGTGTAGCCCGGAGCGATAACACCGTCTGATACCTCTCTCTTGATTACAAGTGCAGTGCTCTTGTCACATACATCTGAAAGTGAAATAAAATCACCAAATGATGACATTCTGTCAGCTCCTCTTGCTCTGATGTATGCATTTGCAAGTGGTGTAAACTCAATATCCATATCATCAACCCAGTAAATCTTTTTCTCCACATCTGAAAGTGGCTGTCCTACTGCTGCACCTGCAGGTGAAACATGCTTGAATGATGTTGCGGCTGGAAGACCTGTTGCCTTCTTAAGCTCTCTTACAAGCTGCCATCCGTTAAAGGCATCAAGGAAGTTGATATATCCGGCTCTGCCGTTAAGCACTTTTATAGGAAGCTCTCCCTCCTTCATAAATATTCTGGCCGGTTTCTGATTTGGATTACATCCGTATTTTAATTCGTATTCCTGCATTTTTCTGTTCTCCTGTTTTTATCTGCTTATCTTGTATATTTGACCGTTTATATAGTGTTTTATTTGTTTTTGTTTACGATTCTACTCTCATACTCGCCTGTTGCGATATCAATATATCTGACAAAAAGTGATACCTTATTGTCTTCGTTTAAGTTCTCCCATACCATATCGGTAAACTCATCGATATCTCCCTCGATGTCTACCCATGTAGGCTCACCCTCAAAGCTTGGCAGTGGATTTCCATCGCCCATATATGTATGGATAAAATGTCCCTCTCCCGCAACCGGTGCTGAGTATGCAAATGTATATCTGTTGCATGCATCAGGATTGCCGTTGTTGCTCTTTAAGATTGACATAGCATAGTTGAACTCACCATTGTCAATATGCATGATTCCTGAAATTCTAGGTGTATAGTTAGGAGCGTCAGGCTCAAACTCTCTTGTCCTTAAGGCCTGCTCAAATGTCTGCTGCTTGTCCATCAGCTCATAGATAGTATCTGTCTGGTCACCGTTTGTGACAATTGTCTTGTTGCCGAGCACTCTTACAGGTGCGTAAATGATAAGACTTGGATCCTCAAGCTTTGAAGGGTCAAATGCCTGTGTTCTGATGCCCTCGCCATCCTCTACAAATACTCTGTTGCGGCTGTTTTCGCTTCTGCCCATGATAAAATATGCTGTTACAGCCTTCTTACCATCCTTTGTGCGGCCGATTACGATACCTCTGCCAGGGTATGTTGTGCTTGATAATTCCTTTGCTAATGATACTCTTTCCATGTCATCCTCCATATTTTCTGATAATGTGGTCTGCATCCCCAAATTACTCGGGCCTGCCGGAATAAAAAAGACCGTCTGAACACACATAATAATATAAAGCTCTGCAGGAAACTTATATAAATGTGCGCCCAGACGGTCGGCAATCAACTGTTATACTCCATGTGGTTATCCACTTCCGTCAGTCATATAACTGTCTTTATTTAATCATGTATTTTTGTCATTGTCAAGTACCACTTTAAAATAAGCATGTACTTATAAGTTATTCTTATAAGTACATGCTTGTAAACAATGCCATTATTTACTAATTTTTAAAGCTGTGAATAGGTGCCGGGATTCTTCCTCCACGGTTTACAAATGCATCACAAGAGAATCTGTTTACCGGCATAACCGGTGCACTTCCAAGGAGTCCTCCGATTTCTACCACATCACCTACATCCTTTCCGATTGCTGGAAGCAGTCTGCAGGCTGTTGTCTTTTGATTTATCATACCGATAGCCATCTCATCTGCGATAATTCCTGAAATTGTGGTGGCCTTTGTATCGCCCGGGATTGCAATCATGTCAAGTCCCACTGAGCACACACAGGTCATAGCCTCAAGCTTTTCGAGAGTGAGTGCACCATCGTTTACGGCATCTATCATTCCCTGATCCTCTGATACAGGAATAAAGGCACCTGAGAGTCCGCCGACATATGATGATGCCATGATACCGCCCTTTTTCACCTGATCGTTTAAGAGTGCAAGTGCTGCTGTTGTTCCCGGAGCTCCGGCTCTCTCTAAGCCTATCTCACAGAGAATATCGGCTACAGAGTCTCCGATAGCCGGTGTAGGTGCAAGTGAGAGGTCTATGATTCCAAATGGCACTCCAAGCTTCTTTGAAGCCTCCTTTGCCACAAGCTGTCCTACTCGTGTAACCTTGAAGGCTGTCTTCTTGATTGTCTCACAGAGCACCTCAAAGTTCTCGCCTCTTACCTTTTCAAGAGCTGTCTTTACTACTCCCGGTCCGCTGACACCTACATTGATGATGGCATCTGCCTCTGTCACACCATGGAAGGCTCCTGCCATAAACGGATTGTCATCAGGAGCGTTGCAGAATACTACAAACTTGGCACAGCCTGATACAGGAAGGTGCTTTGTCACCTCTGCTGTCTCCTTTATCATCTCGCCAATCAACTTTACTGCATCCATGTTGATTCCGGTTTTTGTAGAGCCAACATTTACAGAGCTGCATACCAGGTCTGTCTCAAGCATTGCCTCAGGGATAGATTTGATTAAAAGCTCATCCGCCCTTGTCATGCCCTTTGACACAAGTGCTGAGTATCCACCGATGAAGTTGACACCTACCTCTTTTGCAGCTCTGTCAAGTGTCTTTGCTATGGTAACAAAATCCTCTGAGCTCTTGCAGGCCGCACCGCCGACAAGGGCGATAGGTGTAACTGAAATACGTTTGTTTACGATAGGGATACAGTAGTTGTTCTCTATCTCTTTTCCTGTTGATACAAGATTCTTTGCAAGTGTTGTAATCTTGTTGTAGATATTCTCATTTACCTTTGCAAGGTCTGAGTCTATACAGTCGAGCAGGCTGATACCGAGTGTGATTGTACGCACGTCAAGATTTTCCTTCTCCACCATGTCATTGGTCTCAATTACTTCACCAATATTTATCATTTTGCTGTTCTCCTTTAACTGTGTATGACATTTTTATGCTAAACTAGATTCGATGCATCATCTCAAAGATTTCTTCCTTCTGACACTTTATTGTTACACCAATTTCTTCTCCAAGTGCATCAAGCTGGTCAGAAATCTCTGCAAATGAAGCTGTAGCATTTGCCATATCAACAATCATCATCATGTTGAAATAACCTGAAACGATAGTCTGTGAGATATCAAGCACGTTTACACTGCCCTCTGACAGATATGTACATACCTTTGCAATGATTCCTACTGTGTCTTTTCCGACAACTGTGATGATTACTTTGTTCTTTGTGTTATCCATAACAACTTATTCTCCTGTTCTCTTATTCTACGGCTATGCGGTCTGATGCCCTGTCTCTCTTAGCCACATACATAGGGAAATCACTTGCCTTATATGGATTGTCTCCCATTGTGACCTCAAGCCTGACGGCTTCATACGCCAGCTTTTCGTAGTTGTTTTCTTTACTAAGGTGTCCCAGTATTACTGAGCCAAATTTATCATGAAGAAGCTCGCATAACAACTGCCCGCTTCTCTCATTCGACAAATGTCCGCTGTCACCCATGATTCTGCGCTTGAGCGGATAAGGATACGCCCCTGTCTGGAGCATATTTATATCATGATTGGCTTCAAGCAACAGCCCATCCAGGTTCTGAAGCTTTGAAACCAGTGCGTCATCATACGTGCCAAGGTCTGTCACGACCGCCATCGCATGATTTTCATTTTTAAATCTGTACGCGACAGGATCAGCCGCATCGTGTGATATGTGAAGCGGCTCAAACTCTATATCGCCTATTGTAAAATCGACGCCTGCCTCAACAGGATGAAACAGTTCATCATCTATATTTCCAACGGATTTGGTACATTTTATGGCCCCGATTGTGGCCTTTGTTGCATAAATCGGAATATGATAGCGTCTTGCCATGACACCAAGCCCTGCGATATGGTCTATATGCTCATGTGTCACGAGAATCCCCTGCATATCTGTGGCCGTCATATCAAATTCATTCAGTCCGTTTTCTATTTTCTTACCGCTGATGCCCGCGTCTATAAGCACATGACAATCATCCGTACCCACGCATATACAGTTTCCACTGCTGCCGCTGGCAATGCTGCATAATTCTAACATGTTAATTCTCTTTCCAGTATAATTCTATTTGGTCTCCCTCATGAAGCTCCTCGGAAAACCTGGCATCTCTGCCATTTATTACAGTGGCTATTGCCCTGCCCTTTCCTGCCTGTAAATCAAATGAGATATGGGTAAATATATCGACAAATATATATGTATCCTTGCCGGACAGCTCTACAGGCTCACCGTTTACAATTACTGTAACTGTATTTTCTGATGAGTCTTCTTCGTGTATTTCTTCCTGTATATCATTTTTTGGCAATTCATTTTCCGGCACAGCAGATGCTTCAGCTTCTTTGGCAAACTCATCATGCAGCTCATCGAGCACCTGATTCATCATCTGCTCTGATGTTCTGGTCACTGTGTTGTCTGACTCTGTGCTGTTTGCATCCTGCTCAGCTAAGACCGAAGCATCATCTGAATCAGACTCTTGTGTGTCATTATAATTGTTATTGTCGATTCTTGCAACACCATATTCATCTGTTTTCCACTCAACAGAGAAATTTTCATATACAAGAGTGTCGAGATCAGCCTCTTCATTGTTTACAAATATCATCTGGTCTGTGTCAATAACGAGATCCATAAACTGCGCAATCTGACGCACTGTATAGTAATTTCTTGTCTCAATCACATCATTTTCCCTGATGCTGTAATCCTCCGGCTCAAGCCTTCCGTTTACCTGGACAAACCTTGGACATGATACCTTTCTGCCATTTATGACAAATGTAATGACAGAATGATTGTACTCATCAAGCTGCGATATCTTATACACTGCTGCCTCTCCTGCTGTGGACGGCTCGATGACTATCTCACTGTTTGGCTCAAGCGGTGTGTTTATGCTTGCTGGCTTTCCGTTCATGGTCACCACTGCGCCCTCTCCTGCCTCGCCTCTTACAAGCCTTGCCACACCGTTTACCGTAAAGTTTATCGGGGTGCCGCGCTTTGTAAACAGCTCATCGTTTGAAAATCCCGCCTGAAGCGCCGCATCGACTATTGTAAGCCTGTTATTGTCATAGAGCTTTATTCTCTCACCGTTGAATCTGACCATGATAAAATTATTTCTCTGGTCATAATAATTCAGACATATACCAATTGGAGTGACAAGAAGCGGATCCTTCTTAATATCCTCCTGCTCAAATGTCACATCGCCAAGCACTTCCTCACCTCTTAGAGCGACTCTTTCCTCCGGCAGGTCTAGGTCTTCCGCAAGCTTTTCCGTGAAGCCGTGTATCTTGCCTCCGCCTCCGACTACAAAGCAGGCACTCACTGTTTTGTCACCGTTTAGCTCTCTGATTTTAGCCGATACCTCTTGTGCAATATTATCAACAACAGGTGCTGCCACATCCCAGACATCCTGTGCAGGAATTGTGTGCTCGATGCTCATGATATCCTTGTATGTAACCGTATCACTTGTCGTAGACTGAAGCTTGATGCTCTCCGCCATATTGAAATCCACGAGGAAATACTGCACAATAACTTCTGTCATCTCATCTCCTGCATGCGGTATCATGCCATAGGCTATGATACTTCCGTCTCTTGTGATTGAGATATCACTCGTTCCGGCTCCCACATCGACAAGTGCGATATTAAGCATACGATAGTTCTCCGGAATTGCCACATTGATAGCGGCGATAGGCTCCAATGTCATATTGGCAACACTAAGCCCTGCCTGTCCCACTGCCGCATAAAGTCCGTCCACCACATCCTCCGGCAGAAATGTAACTATGATATCCTCGCCTATTTTGTTTGCCTTATGACCCTCAAGGCTGATAAACACCTCATCATTCAAAAAGAATTTGACTGTAGAATATCCCACACAGTAAAACTTATAGCTTGTATCGTTAACCTCCTTAAGTGCCTCCTGTGCTTTTTCTATACCAAGCAGGTTAAGCGTATGGACATCCTCGCCTGTCACCACAGACTCCTGCGCATACTCATATTCCACATGCGTCGTGACAGTCTTTAATACTCGTCCTGCGGCTGCTATACACACCTCTTCAAGTGGCTGTCCTGTCTGTTTTTCAAGCTCGTCCTTTACTTCCTTAATGGTTTTTGCCACCCTGCCTATATCATGTATCTGACCGTCAAGCATCGCTCTGGTCTCATGCTCCCTGACATACTGTGCTGTAACCACAAATTCCTTGTCATCAGTCTGATAGCCGACAGTTCCTACAACATTTCTTGTACCAATGTCCAAACCGAATACATTGTTCATTTCCACTACTCCTTGTATTTGCTAAGCGCTTTATTTATTGAAGCTATCGTGTTTTCGATATCTCCATCATTATCAATAACCTCCTTGCAGTGCCTTCTGTACTCAGCTTCTTTAAGCTGGCTTGCAAAGATACTGTCAATCTTCTCATCTGAATAGCCTCTTGATGACTTAAGTCTTTTTCTTCTGACTTCTTCACTTGCATAAATATACCACAGCTCGTCGCATATTTCACCATATCCCTCCTCTATAAGGAGTGCTGCTTCAAGCACAAGCATGAACAGACCATCTTTTTTTGCCTCTTTAACTGCATTAAGCACATATTCCTTTACTGCAGGATGCACTACTTCGTTTAAAAGCTCTCTTTTTTTATCATCCGAAAAAATCACTCCGGCAAGTGCCGGTCTGTCAAAATGCCCGTCCTCAAGCCATATCGGTTCGCCCGCAAACAATTCCTTTAATCTGTTGTAGCAGTCGCTTCCCGGCTCCATCAGCTCATGTGCTATCTCATCGGAAAGCATGACCTTTACGCCATCAAGTTCCTTAAGATAGCTAAGCACTGCCGATTTTCCGGCACCTACACCACCTGTTATTCCTATAAAAATCATACTATTTCCTTTTCTGTCATCAATGCGCATCATACCAGTCATAGCCACACTCGGTGCCCACCTCCATGGATACCTTCATGTCCACCGCACCACGCATCTCTTTCTCCAGAAGCTTAATCACTTTATCCTTCTCAGCTTCCTTTGTCTCAATTAAAAGCTCATCATGCACCTGAAGGATAAGTCTTGACTTTAAGCCCTCGTCAAGAAGCCTGTCATGCACACGTATCATGGCAATCTTTATGATATCGGCTGCTGTACCCTGAATAGGTGAGTTCATCGCAACTCTCTCTCCAAACTGTCTTTGCATGAAATTGCTCGAGTTCAGCTCGGGAATCGGTCTGATACGTCCAAACATGGTCTTTGTATAGCCATTTTTCCTGGCATCCAAAACCGTCTGATCCAAAAACTCCTTAATCTTTGGATATTTGACAAAATAGCTGTCTATATAGCCCTGTGCCTCTTTCCTTGAAATCCCCAGGTCGTTAGACAGACCAAACGCGCTGATACCATATACGATACCAAAATTTACCGCCTTGGCATTTCGTCTTTGAAGGTCTGTGACCTCATCAAACGGTGTGTCAAACACAAGGGATGCTGTACTTCTGTGGATATCCTGACCATTCTTAAAGGCCTCTATCATCCTTTCATCCCCTGAAAGCGCCGCAAGCACCCGAAGCTCGATCTGCGAGTAGTCTGAGTCAACAAACAGATCTCCATCCTCAGGCAGAAATACCTTTCTGATAAGCTTGCCCAGCTCAATCCTTATCGGGATATTCTGCAGATTAGGCTCTGTGCTTGAAAGACGGCCTGTCGCAGTGATTGTCTGATTTAAGGTAGTATGGATTTTGCCATCGGATGCAATATATCCCGAAAGTCCGTCAGCATATGTGCTCTTTAGCTTTGTGAGCTGTCTGTATTCCAGAATATCCGCGACAATGGGATACTCCGGCGCCAGCTTTTCAAGCACATCTGCCGCAGTAGAATAACCGGTCTTTGTCTTCTTTTCATTTGGCAGTCCAAGCTTTTCAAAGAGAATGACTCCAAGCTGCTTTGGCGAATTTATATTAAACTCTTCACCTGCTGCCTCATATATTTTCTTTTCAAGCTCAGTTATCGAAACAGCAAGCTTGTCTCCATACTCCTTAAGCTTTATTCCATCAGCCCTTATACCCTCATTTTCCATATCATACAGCACAAAAACGAGCGGGAGCTCGATATCTTTATAAAGCGTGAGCATATCCATTTCCTTTAGCTTCTGCAAAAGAACCGGCTTTGATTTCCAGGCAGTATACACCTCGTAGCAGGCACAGTCCACTGCCTTTTTCTCATCCTCCTTCATCATCCGCGTGAAATCAAGCTTTCCCAGATAATCCTTTTTAGATGAGAGCATAAGCCCCAGATAGTCCTTTGCAACCGCATCATAGGGATACTCCCCGACAAGCGGATTGATAAGGTATGCAGCCACCATCATGTCAAAATATCTGTCTCTGTCATCTGCCTTTATCTCTTTGCTCTTAAATCTGTGCAGATTGGTCTTTAAATCCGGTGATATCCATGACTTTACTTCCAGGGTATTTAATTTTTCATCCAGGAAGCTGCTTGAAATCTCATCACCTGTACAGATAAAATAAATGTCCTCCTCTGAAAAACAAATCGAAACAGCAAGATAATCGTTAGAAACCGGCTCCGAAAACAGACTTAGCTGTCCATCACTTTCGCTGTTTCCCAAAGACTCTCCCGGTACTACCGCAAAAGCGACCTCCCTGCCCTTTGCCTTCTCAAACACACTCTCTGCAGTCTTTAAGTCTCTTACTACCACAAAATGCTCCTCGGCATTGTTTTTAGGAGCCTCCACATTAAACCGTGACAGCATGTTTTTGAATTCGTATCTTTTGCACAGTAAAAAGGCTTCCTCAGTGTAGAGTGACTCTACTCCGCCACTAAGCTTTGCATCAGAAAATTCATAGTCAATCGGCGCATCAAGTATGATTGTCGCAAGCTCCTTGCTCATATGCGCCTGCTCCCAGTACTCCACTATATTCTTTGAAGCCCTTGGCGGCTTTACATTCTCAGCGTCCTCATGTACTGCCTCTATACAGTGATATTTTGCTATAAGTGCGCCTGCTGTCTTTTCGCCGATACCGGGTACCCCGGGAATATTATCAGACGTATCTCCCTGCAGAGCCTTTACATCGATAAATTCCTTTGGAGTGACGCCGTACTTTTCGATAACATCTGCTGTATTGTAGTTTTCTATCTCGGTTCCTGTTTTCTTTGTCTTTGGAATCCTTACCATGACATGGTCAGTCGCAAGCTGCAAAAGGTCTCTGTCTCCGGAAATGATGGCGACATCCATACCGGCCTTTTCTGCCCTGACAGATAAGGTTCCAAGTATATCGTCGGCCTCATAGCCTTCCTTTTCCACGATTTTAATGCCCATAGCGGTAAGCATTTCCTTTATCATAGGCACCTGCTGCCTAAGTTCCTCGTCCATAGGCTTTCTCGTGCCCTTGTACGCATCAAACATCCTGTGGCGAAACGTCGGTGCATGCACATCAAATGCCACCGTCAGATAGTCAGGCTTTTCCTCGTCAAGAATCTTGAACATGATATTCAAAAATCCATAGACTGCATTTGTGTGAAGTCCCTCTGAATTGGTCAGATCAGGCAGCCCGTGATATGCCCTGTTTAAAATACTGTGTCCGTCTATAAGTACAAGCTTTTCACTCATTTTGATACTTTCCTTACTGTCAATTATAATATTGTTGTAATCGCTGCCGGTCACACTGCAGTGCAGGCAGTAACGTTAAATAGCTCTTGTATATTTCTTAAGCCACTGAGCCTCCTCATCATTCAAAAATGGTGAAACAAGCTCATAAACTCTAGCATGGTAAGCGTTCAGGTATCCCTTTTCCCTGTCTGTCATCTGATTTGGATCAATCGCATCGAGATCTATCGGTACATAGGTCAGATTCTCAAAATACATGAACTGGCCATACTCATTTTTCTCACCCTTTCGGCAGATAAGCTCATTCTCTGTACGAATACCGAATTTGCCCTCTAAATAGATGCCCGGCTCATCTGTAGTGACCATGCCCTCTTCTATCACACGCTCTGCAGTTCTGCCCGGGTACTGCTTCCAGTGAAAGCTGTTTGGTCCCTCATGAACATTGAGCACATAGCCCACACCGTGTCCGGTACCGTGATTGTAGTCCATGCCAATCTCCCATAAAGGCTCTCTTGCCAGAATATCAAAATTAAGGCCCGAGCAGCCCTCCTTAAACTTTGCATTTGCCAGGTTCATATTTGAGCGGCACACTCTCGTAAACATATCCTTCATCTCGTCAGTCACAGGGCCTAGTACAAAGGTCCTCGTGATATCTGTGGTTCCCTCCAGATAATGTCCGCCTGAATCAACCAAAAGAAGACTCTCAGGCTTAAGCTGCCTGTCAGACTCCTCCGTTGCAGAGTAATGCACAATAGCACCATGATCAGCATATCCGCATATTGTGGCAAAGCTCAAATCAAGAAAGCCCTCCTGCTCAGCTCTAAGCGATGCAAGATAATCTGAAGCCGAAATCTCTGTCATAGGTATCTTACCTATATTTGTCTTAAGCCAGTACATGAACTTGCACATCGCAACTGCATCCTTTAAATGCGCCTTGCGCAGATTTTCAAGCTGTACTTCATTCTTTACGGCCTTCATGACAACTGTAGGATCCTCCGCATCAATCACCTTAACACCATCCGGCAAGGACAGCT
>OCSF01000032.1_pt1 | contig 18102 bp, 15 predicted proteins | sample 1502821 | NCBI WGS metagenome assembly OCSF01 (sample SAMN03418285, study PRJEB22391) | human gut metagenome | biome: human-gut; feature: organic feature; material: feces | host: Homo sapiens | place: Italy | collected 2013-04 | reverse complement strand
TGGGAAAGATGGATACCATCCTCGGCATACCATGCGCTCACACTGCCAAGGCCATTGCCGCCGTGGTACAGCGTTTTCAGTATCTCGGCAATCTCAGCGGTGGTTTTCTGCTTTTCAAAGGCTGCAACCACACGCTCCCTTTGACGGTCTGTATTGCCGCCCAAACGCAGCACATGGTCAATATCATTTTGGGCAAAAGAAAAAGCAGAGGATGTATGCGCTACATTCTCTGCTTCATCTATGGATTGGATCTGTTCCGCTTCGGAGAGGAACAGGTTTAGAGTCAGCTGTTGATAAGCTCCGCCATCAGGATTTCCTCGGCCTGAGCTTTGCAGGTGTTCATCAGCCCCACCCACTTCATGGGATCGCTGGCTTTCAGTTCCTCGGTGGCTCCCGCTTCCTTCGCCAGCTGGGGCATCATCTGCTCCAGTCTGCTCTGGGCGGTCTCGTCGATCTCCAGAAGGTGCGGGTACAGCTTCTCGCTCAGCAGCATCTGGTTGTAGAGGATGGGACGGTGTTCCTTCAGGTAGGTTTTCCTCATCCTTCCGTACTTGCCCAGGGGTTTCTCCGGCTGCTGGCTCAGCTTCAGGTCGGGAATCAGATAGTCTCCGTTCTGGATATAGGTCATGGGATTGTTCATCTTGTTTGCTCCTTTCTTGGTTGGCTTCGCGCTCTGCATTTCGGACGGTGACGCCGATCTGCCGCAGCACCTGCTGGTTAATCTGGCTGACCGCTGTTCCAAGCGCCCCGATAGTTGCCGGGGTATTGAAATCAAAGATCGCCATGAAATCTTCGTGGTCGAAGTAGCGTTCCGGCTTCAGTCCACAGCGGGACATCAAAGCGTAAGTGATGCTGACGGTGGCTGCTGCCTTGAACTGTACTCCGATGTTAAACTCATCATATTCCTCCAAAAAGGAACCGTCAACGATATAGAAGAAGTCCTGCTGATGCTCCGTCCAGTATTCCTCAGCCAGTTTTCCGGCTACCTCGGTGAGCTGTCCGGCAAGGTCATCACCGGAAACATCATAGGTGCGCTCAAGCATGGCCTGCACCGAATCCAAATGGCGCTCCTCCAGCTGCCACAGCCAGGGAGTGCGGGAATGTTCACGGGTTCCGGTGTCGGAAATATCAAAAACATAGCGCAGGCGGGGCCTGTCCCCGGAATCGTCCACCAGAGCAATTCCCTTGGAGCCGCGCCTTACATACCGGCCCATCTTTTCATTCCATAAATCGTACTCCGCACAGGCGGTGGCGTCCGGTCGCTGGGCATAGATCATCAGCTGCTCATGGAACGGGTACTTGTAAAGGCGGGAAGCAGTAGTGAGAAACCCTGCCCATTCCTGCCAGCTCCCCGTGAGCTGCGTTGTCACCTTCTCCGCCATCTGTGCATATAGTTCAGCTTTGGTTGGCATGGTGTTCTGTCCTCCTTTCGGTTTTTGGGTAAAAGAAAAGCAGGAAACCTAAACGATTTCCTGCTAAGTAAAACTGTGAATATTACATTTTAGTTATTTAATATCTCTGCAATCGTGTTTGGTGCATATTTATTGAGTTCATGTCCTGCATTTGGAACGATGTGCAAAGTGGCTTGGGGTAGCAGTTCTTTTAGCCTTTTAGAAGCCTTTAGATTGGCAGCATCCTTTTTGCCACACAAAATTGTCACTGGACAACGAATATTGTTTAATTGAGAAGTAAAATCCAATGACCGCATAGAGTGAGCCAATTTTATGGTGCTGCTTTTTGATAGTCCCATACTTTCAAAAGCCTTGTCTGGCATACAACGGAAGATAAGATTTTGAAAATCTATCAGTAAACTTGGAACTTTATATTGTGCGCCAATCAAAACCAGCGAAGCCACTTTTTCTTCATGCCGAATAGCAAAATCAATCGCAAGAAGCGCACCTAACGAAAGGCCGCAGATACGAAGCTGCTCTTTTACTTCTGAATACCGCTGTTCTAAATCGCCCAAAATCTGCGAATATGATATTTCATCTTCTGCTGAAGAAAAAAGTTCTGGGCAATCGACATCGGAAATTGATAGTTGTTTGACTACTTCTTTCCAGTCCTGTGCAGTTTGTCCCAACCCGTGTAAAAGAACCGTTTTCATTAAACACCTCCTAAGTTCAAGATAATCATCAATGCACAAACAAACTGGAATTGTTTACTGTTTCTTCTTTACAACAAAACCAATAACGAACAAAATAATTGCAGGAATTACCAAAAACAAAGCATTTACTGTTTTCGGTAAAATGAAAATGTAGCAAATGGTACTCAAAAAGTGAACACCCCAATGGCAAATAAAAAGAGCCATTGTCAGCACCTGAAATAAACGCTACCCTTTAGGTGGGATAACCATAAGGGGGTAGCAGAAAGGTGTTACGAATGGCTCAAATCAAGTATATCAAAGACCTCTACGAAAATGAAGAGGCAAGTTTGCGGGAAATATGCCGCATAACCGGCCACAGCTTTGAGACTGTCCGCAAGTACGCCTACCAGGAAAACTGGAGCGAGGACAATCTGCCGGATATTGATCCACAGAGCTATCCGGTGCTGCAAGACTTCATCCCCATCATTGATAAATGGCTGGAGGAGGACCGAAAGGCCCCCAGGAAACAGCGCCATACAGTAATGCGGATTTACCACCGCCTGTGTGATGAGCATGGGTTTACTGGCTGCTATTCCACCGTGAAGAAGTATGTCCGCAAGAAAAAATATGTCATGAAAACTCTGAGTGCCGGTTATCTCCCTCTGGAGCACCCCAAAGGCTGGGGACAGGTGGACTTTGGCCTTGCGGAAGGCGAATGGGCCGCTACCGGAGAACGCTTTCCGTTCTATGCGCTGACGATCTCATTCCCCGGCTCTAACAACGGAGTAACGCAAGCGTTCCCGTCTCAAAACCAAGAGTGCCTGCTGGAAGGCATGAAGCGGATTTTTGAGCACATTGGCGGCGTCCCTCCCAGGCTGCGGTTTGACAACATGACCACGGCGGTTGCTCAGGTACTAAAAGATGGTGAGCGTGTCCTTACGGACGGCTTTACCCGCTTTATGCTCCACTACCGTTTCCAAGCTGATTTTTGCAATCCGGCTTCCGGCAACGAAAAAGGCAATGTAGAGAACAAGGTTGGTTACAGCCGCCGCAATGCGTTTGTCCCGGTCCCAGTCATTACCTCGTTTGAGGAATTTAATGAACAGCTCTTGGAGTGGTGCGAAAAGGACGCTGACCGGCTCCACTACAAGCACAAGGTTCCCATCCGGGAACTTTGGGAAGAGGACAAGGCGGCACTTTTAGAGCTGCCGCAGTATCCCTTCTCTGTGTTCCGCTACACGACGCTTACCGTGAGTAAAACAGGCTTTGCAACGATTGAGACGAATAAATACGGGCTATCTCCCATGCTGGCCGGCGAAAAAGTACAGGCCAAAATCTTCTATGACCATGTAGAGTTTTACCACGACCACAGACCGGTTGGACGCTTTCCCAGAAGCTACAAGACCAATGATGAGGTCTACGACTGGACGCAGTATGTGTCCACCCTCTGCAAAAAGCCAGGAGCGATTGAGCATACCCGTTTCTTCCACCAAATGCCGCAACGGTGGCAGGATTATCTTGCTTCCACCAAGGGAAAAGAGCGGAAGAGCGCCCTGCAACTTCTCAGCGAAATCGTTGCTGACGGAAACTCTGAGTTCTGTGATGATGCTCTGGAAATGGCAGCCGCCAATGGCCGGGCCGATGTGGACAGCCTGCGGCAGTGTTATTACATGATTGCCAAGAAGGAGTACCGCCCAGATCCGCTTAAACTCTCCGGAGCCCCATTGCTGAACTACAATCCAAACCTCTCAGCCTATGATGGCCTGATGGGAGGTGAGGCTCATGGCTGAACAGATTGAACAGCTCATGCGGCAAGTGAAGCTGGGCGGCATGGCGAAAGGCTGGCGGAGCGTCCCCTACGAAAATACCGAGCAATATGTGACCGACCTCTTGACGCTGGAATTACAGGAACGAGAGGCCAACCGGATTAACCGCATGGTAAAGACGGCTGGTTTCCGGGTGATGAAGACACTGGATGATTTTGTGTGGAACTCCGCCATTGAACTTCCTGGCGGCTTGCCACAGGAATACATGACCGACCTCCAGTTCCTTGCCCCAAAAGAGAACCTGATTTTTATGGGGAGCGTTGGGACGGGAAAGACCCATCTGGCTACGGCTATTGCTTTGAAAGCCTGCCAGGAGGGGCGGCGTGTCCGTTTCTTTACTGCGGCTGAGTTGGCAAACATACTGCTGGAAAAGAACACCAAGGGAACCTTGAACAATTACCTGGGTACGCTGAAAAAGGTAGAGCTTGTTGTGATTGACGAGATTGGTTTCGTCCCTCTGCACAAGGACGCCGCTGAACTGCTGTTCCAAGTGATTTCCGATTGCTACGAGCGCAAGAGCCTGATTATTACTTCAAACCTGGAGTTCTCTCAGTGGAACACTGTCTTTGGGGACAACCGCCTGACTGCGGCGCTCGTTGACCGGCTTATCCACCACAGCCATATTGTGATTTTCTCTGGGGAAAGCTACCGGCTTACCCAGTCCCTAAACCGCCAGAGGGCATACACTTAGGGTACTCAAAATTAGTGCAAAAGGGCTTTGGGCACCGATGTGAGCACTTGGCCCCTATTGGCACCGATGCGAGCATTAGGCCCCCAGGGCACTCACTCTTGCAAAAGGCCCTCATCTTTCCGGGTACTCAAAAGGTGAGCATTTGGTACTTGGGAAAAACATTGCTCACGACATGAAATCTGGTGCTGAAGGTGCTCACTTTTTTGGGGCCCTTTTGCTCACATTTTCGTTTGACAAACACAGCATTTACTAACACCCACAAATAAAAAGGTGCAGAGTTTAGCGATGTTGAGTATTGAGTATAATCAACGATGCTCTTAATAACAAATACAATCAACAGAATGAGACTCACAATGTTGCATATCATAGGTACTTTCTGTTTCATTCTAAACACCTCAATAAATTATTGTTTGTTGCTTAGATTATACTTCATCCATCTCTCTAAGTATAGTGGGATATTGTGATGAAAGTGAGAGAAATCGCTTATCCGTCAGACAATTTCTCTCACTATATTTTTTACACGATAAATTTACTGGTCAAAATCCGGGTACAGCTCCAGCTGGGAAAAGTCCTCATCGGTCATCACGCAGAGCTTCATAAGGGCGCTGTCGGTCAGCTCACTCAGTTCCGTTTCCTCCGGTGATAGCTCGCCGCGCATCTCACGCAGGCTGTCGATCAATCCGGTGCGGCTGCCGGTATTGTAAATGCACATCAGGTTCATTTCCTCAAAAGTAAAGTTTCCCATATCAAATCTCCCTTTCTGCACTCTTTTTGGGCGCTGTCTTTTTGTGTTCTGCCTTGGGCTGGCTTTTCAGCTGCTCCATGACGGACTTTTTCTTTTCCCGTTCCTCCCGATGGGCAGCGGCAGCCAGATCCATGAGGGAAATGGACTGACCGCTGCGGGCCTGCTGTTCCAGCTCTGCCACCGTAGGCTCTTTTGCGCCATTGTTGATGATACCGTCGATCATGCCGTAATCGTCCTCCACGGCCATCTCCGCATTTTTCAGCGGATTTTCCGGCAGGAATCCGGGGATCTGGGTAAAACCAACACTGTCACAGTAATGACAGGATACCTTACCGTCCTGCTTGATCGCAACGATGTCACTGACACTCATAGAAGGACTGTGAAAATCCGCCGGCTTTTGCAGATTAAACTGCTCATATAGTTTTTCCAGCTGCTCCGGCACCGTGCCAGACTCCCTCAGAGGAGCTGTGTAAATGAGGTCATAATTGCTGCGGTCTATGGAAATATCATGGGTCTGTAACCAGTCCAGATTCATAAAGCGCACATTCTGCGGATCGTCACGGCTCACCTGATAGATGGCAAAGCAATCTCTGTTCTGAGCAAGAAATGCCTGTTCCCGTTCCTGCTGATGTTCCTGGCGCTCCATGACCTTTTCGTGGAACTGAGGGCTTTTCTCCCATTCCTCACGGTCCACACCGAAAATGCCGCCATGATCCATGATTTCCTGCGAGTCAAATACCATACTCTCCGTATTGTCCTCATGCAGCACATAGACAGTCAAACCAGCGGCATCCAGTTCCAGCGCCCGTTCTCTGGTGACAGGGAGCATCCCATCATAGAAGTAGCCGTATTCCTGCATATCCGGTGTGGATACCTGCTCATCAGGCATAGGGTATTCATCCAGCGCCTGCTCTTGTGCTTCCGGCAGCTGGGAAGAAGCAGCCATCTGACTGGCCTCTGTCTGCATCTGCTGGTAGGCAGCTTCCTGCAAGGTCTCAATCATGAACAACGGTGCGTATTTTACCGAGTCTCTGCCCAAATCGTTGTCATCACAAATCTGGAGAACTGCCTTCATGCGGGAAATCTCCGGCATATCCATCTGACCACCATCCAGCTCTTTCATGGACGCGGCATCGTAAAGGGTATAGTCCCAGCCGCTGTCACAGGACTGGATATGAAGATAGGTGGCATCGTCAATCAGAAACAAAGCCTCCTGCTGGTTGGCGTCCGCCCCCAGCACTTCCATTTCCGGCATTGCCGCAGCCAGTTCCTTTACCGCTTTTTGCACCAGAGGATTATCACGGTAATAGTCGATTGCCTGGATGGTGTCCAGGTCAATGGTCTGGCCGGTCAAAATCGGAAAAGGTCCTTCATAGTCGCTTCCGTCTTTCAGCTCAAAACCAATGCCCTTGATTCCGTTCATTCGTTCTGCCGGAATCTCCTGATAAATGCGGATTGCTTCCTCCAAAGACAGGTTATCGTGGTATTCTCCGAGGTTTGGAAATTCCATGCACTCTGCTACATAGTAGGTCAGATCGCCGGTCTGCTGTCTATCAGATACCTTAGCGGCATCTTCTGGCTGCTCTATCGGGGCGGGTTCCGGCTCTACCTTTGCATGAGGGTCGATTCCGCGCTCTTTGCAGATTTCCTTATAGTGGCGCTCAATGTCGGAGATCAAAGTGCCGGAGGTTTTGTTGACGGTCTCCAAACTGGCTCTCAGTTCTTTCAGCTCCTTGCCTTGACTCCAACTGGCAATATAGCCAAAGCTGTTTTCTCCTGTCTCGATGCCAAAATACTTGCAGACTGCATAGGAGATGCTTTCAGCCTCCACTTCTTCCGTGTGACGATCTTTCCTCTGTTTCTGCAAAAACTGGGAGAGGGTAGAAAAGCCACCGGTAAAATTCAGCCCTTTTTCCTCGGTCAGCATCAAGCGTCCATCTTCCGTCAGTTCCAACGGCTCTGTCATCAGAACGGAGCCTGCATGGTTTACAACCACTCGTTCTTCCACACAGACCGGATCTCCAGGATCGTAGTCAGAACCGCGCAGGTCATAGCAATAAACGCCCTCTGGCAGATTATCGCGAGCAATCCGTCCGTTGGAGAACAGACCAAGTTTATCAAACAGCTCGATCTCCTGATATTGCTCGTCATTGGCAATCTGGATCTTTTTCTGATTGTGGAGCTTGCTGTGAGCAATCTCGTGAACCGTGGCTGAAACCGTCTGAACCTCACTCATGCCCTGACGAATGGCAATTTTCTGATGATCAGCAGAAAAATAGCCGTCCGTATCAGCGGCCATTGCTTCAAAAGTAATCGGCACCGGTGCGCTGCGGCGCAGGGCCTCCATGAATGCCTCATAATTTGGCACATTGCCGGAAAGGGAGGAAGCAAGCTCCGGCAAAGGTTTCCCGTCGGTCTGACTCACATCAAAGACCTTGACAGGGCGAAACATGGGAATCTCGATTTCTTTTTCCTCTGTGACGATCTTTCCGTCTTTATCCAGAATCGGAGCCTTGGTATCTGGGTCCAGCTTCTGCTCCTCGATTTTCTTCTTATACGGTGTGGGAGCGATGATGGTAATGCCATGCTCGCCCTTTTTTACATGACGCTCAAACTGGTCTTTCCACTTATTGTATCCGGCTACCAAAGTGGCATCCGGCTTCTGCATATAGATGAGCATGGTGTTGTTTACCGAATAGCGGTGAAATCGGGACATGACGGACAGATAGCGCATATACTTTTCGCTTTCAAACAGTTCTTTGATGCCCTGCTCGATGCCATCTGTGATTTCCCTTAGCCGTTCTCGGTTGGTGGGTTTATTCTCAGCCATGATTTTCAATCTCCTTTCCAAGTGTGTGATTTCTGCTGTGTGTTCTGCAATCCATGCCTTTTGTTCTTCTTCACTTTCATAAAGAAAAAGGTCCAGCAGGTACTCTACATAGGTTTTCTTCTGGATTGCTTCCACAAAGCGGGGGTGCGGTTCTTCCTCCGGTGTCCTTGGAGAACGGTCGGCTTCCCATTTTTTCAGCAGATAGTAGTAATCGGACAGTACACGGTAACAGCGCTGTCGATCCTCCCGAAACTTCTGTGCCTCGTTTTTTTGCCGGACATATCTCCTACGGGGCGGGGCCTGACTGTCATAGATCAGGCCAAAGTCCTGTGCCAGTTTCTCCGCCGCTTCTTTTGGGGAGAGGTCAAAGAGCTTTGCGGTAAAGTCGATCACATCCCCATCTTCACCGCAGCCAAAGCAGTGGAATCGCTGGTCTACCTTCATGCTGGGGTTCTTATCATCGTGAAAAGGACAGCAGGCCATGCCATTTCGCCTGACTTTTATCCCATAAAACTCTGCCGCTTCTCTGGTGCTGACCGACTGCTTGACTGCTTCAAATACATTCTCTGCCATGTGCCTTTAACTGCCGGACTTTTTCACAGGGGGCTGGTATCCGGCGGCTTTCGCACGCTCACTGGCAGCTTTGCGGCGTTCTGCGCTGTATGGCTCCCTGACTGATACACACCGCTTAGGGACGGTAAAGTTATGGGCGTCCTTTCGGGTGATCTGGTCGGGGTGCTTTTTTGCCAGCAGTTCCAGTTTCTCCATCAGACGGGGATCGTGGGTATAGACCTCAGCCATTGGTTCTGCCTGGTTATAGAGGAGAATGGTTTCCCGTTCCACTAAAGAGAGCTTCATCGGCTGCCTCCTTTCCGCTGGTCAAATTCCAGCTTGAAATTGGCATACTGTCCATCGTCCTCCAAAACCACAGTGGCATCGTAGGTCTTTCCGGTTTTCTCCGAATATAGCCCCGTCACACGGACACAGCCATCGTTCAGCAGCGCAGACACCACAGCTTTGGTCGGCTCTTTTTTCTTGGCAGCCCACCATTTGTTGTTTTTCCAGATTGCAAATTTGCAAGAATCATTCTGACAGAAGAAGCCTTTTTGCAGTTCTGCAACTTCACCGCCGCAGCGAGGGCATTTGCCCACCACCTCACGGGGCGGAGTGAACAGGTACTCAGTTCCCTTGATGATCTGATAAGTCCCCACCAGATCTTTCAGCATGGTGCTGATCCCGGCCAGAAATTCCTCCGGGGCAAGCTGCCCGCGCTCGATCTCTCCCAGGCGGTACTCCCACTCGGCAGTCAGAAGCGGCGATTGCAGTTGTTCCGGCAGCACTGTGATAAGGGAAACTGCATCGTGGGAAGGGAGAAGCTGCACCGTTTTCCTGCTCTTTTTTCGTTCCAGAAAACCGGCAGATACCAGCTTTTCCAAAATACCGGCACGGGTGGCCGGTGTACCCAGACCTTTTCGCTCGGCATCCTCCGGCATATCCTCTTTTCCGGCAGTCTCCATCGCGGACAATAGGGTGTCCTCCGTAAAGTGCTGAGGCGGACTGCTTTTGCCTTCTTTGACGATTGCCGCAGAAACCGAAAGGGTCTGTCCTTCGGTCAGCTCCGGCAGGGCTTTCTCTACGCCCTCTTTTTTCGGCTCTGTATCCTTCATTTTGGCACGATAAGCGTCCTCCAGTGCTTTCCATCCGGGGTGCTTCACCGTTTTTCCTTTTGTGGTAAACTCCCCACCGGCACACGCTGCAATCACAACGGTTTCCGAATAGATATGGGGCTGGGCTACGGCGCACATCAGACGCAGGGCCACCAGCTCCAGCACCGCTTTTTCTCCCGCAGGAAGGGCAGAAAGGTCTGCATCCTTGAGATTTCTGGTAGGGATTACTGCGTGGTGGTCGGTTACTTTCTTATCGTTGATTACCGTCTGCGGATCACAGGTAATAGCGATTCCTTTGCGAAACGGCATAGCATTGGCAACCAGATTCACCAACACCGGCAGGCTGTCTGCCATATCGCCAGTCAGATAGCGGCTGTCAGTACGGGGATAGGTGCAGAGCTTCTTTTCATACAGGCTTTGCAGATAGTCCAGGGTCTGCTGGGCTGTAAATCCAAGCAGGCGGTTGGCATCTCTTTGCAGAGTAGTCAGGTCATAGAGGGCAGGCGGCTTTTCGGACTTTTCCTTGCACTCCACCTTTTTGATTGTGACATTTGCACCCTGACAGGCTTCTTTCAGCTGCTCAGCAGCAACCTTATCCGCCATGCGCTCCCCGGATACGGTAAAACCGGGTAGCTCCAGCGCCACGGTATAAAAGGGAATCGACTGAAAGGTGTCGATCTCAGCTTCTCGCTGAACAATAAGCGCCAGCGTCGGGGACATCACGCGCCCGATGTTGAGGGTTCGGTGATACAGCACGGAAAAAAGCCTTGTCGCATTGATCCCCACCAGCCAGTCGGCCTTGGCACGGCAGAGGGCAGCATCCCGAAGTCCGTCATAATCCGCACCAGGGCGCAGGTTTGCAAAGCCTTCCCTTATGGCAGAGTCCTCCATCGAAGAAATCCAGAGCCTTTTCATCGGCTTCTTGCAACCTGCCAGCTCATAGACGCTACGGAAGATCAACTCGCCCTCGCGTCCGGCATCGCAGGCATTTACCACCTCCGAAACATCCGGGGCATTCATCAGCTTTTTGAGAATATCAAACTGCTTTTTCTTATCCTTTCCCACCACCATCTGCCAATACTCCGGCAGAATAGGCAGGTCATCATATCGCCACTTGGCATACTTGGGGTCATAGCTGTCTGCATCCGCAAGACCGGCCAGGTGGCCCACGCACCAGCTGACACGCCAGCCGTTGCCCTCCAGATACCCGTCCTTACGGACGGTTGCACCGATCACCGCCGCCAAACTCTGGGCAACCGATGGTTTTTCGGCAATTACCAATTTATGTTGAGCCATGATGGTTCCTCCTCTCTTTGAGCCATCGGGACATTTCCCGGTGACAGATACCTACGCAGGGTCTTCCATAATTCCCGCAACCATAGCAGGGGTGGCTGTGGGGTAAAGAAGGAGGACGGGAAGTTTCCTTCCCGCCCTCCGGCCTGCGTGTCATCATGCGTTCATAGGGACTGTCTGTGAATCGGGTCATTTCACGCTGTCCTCGTCATCTTCTTCTGTGCTGCCCCCGTCAGCATCCGGCTCGTCCGACTCCTCATCCTCGGTTTCCCATTCCTCGGAATCCTCCTCGCCATAATCATAATCGTCCAGACTGTCATTGCCCTTGGTCTTAGGCTTGTTCTTAACGAGCTTCAAGTAGGCAAATACGCCACCGCCTCCCAGCAGAGCCAGCAAAAGGACCAGCGCAGCCGGGTTCAATCCGGCAGGCTTCTCCTTTTCCGGCTCCGATGTTTCTGCCGGAGGTTCCGGTGCTTTGCCCGTACATTTACTCTTATCAGTTGCGCAGACCGGGCAGGCCGTATTGACCGCCCCTGCTTCACATTTTGTTGAACAGCTGCATACCGCAGGCATCTCCTCTTTGGTTTTTCCATCTTCCATCAGCGCCGCAAGGTCTGCATCGTCCACCTGATTCAGAAAGTGAACAGCAGTCTCCTTGTCCTCATTCGCCCTATCAATCAAGATGTAAAAGTAATTTCCAGCTTTGGTCGTAACAGTAATAAGCTGCTTATTGCCTCCAAAATCATCCACCAATGCCGCATTCCCCTCCGGTGTAAGTGCCGGTGCCGGTTCTGTTTCTTCCACAATCACATTGCTGTCATTGGTAGAATCCTCTGCCGGTGCCGCCGGAGCCTGTTCTGACCCCTGTGCGAAAGCAGGGATTGTAAAGCCAAATGCCACAACCATTGTCAGGCAAAGGGCGGAAAGTGTTTTGCAAATTCTTTTATTCTTCATAAGCGGTAGCCTCCTGATTATTTGATTCCGACAGTGCTGTATCTCTGCCGTGGTTCATTCCACCGGAAAGCATAGCGTTCAGCTGTGCTGGAGTCATGCGTAACGCACGAACCATCTGAACGATTTCCAGATTCTCTGCCTCCGTTTTCTGTGCTTCCAGGGTCTTGAGCTTTTCCTGATATTCCGCAATCTTCTCACGGGTTTTCTCAATTTCCTGGTCGATACGTTCAATTTTATTTTTTGCCATAACCGTTCACTCCTTTCCACAAAGTCTGTTACCAGTTCATCAGGCCGTAGCCCTTAATACTTTGATAATTCAGGTCATAACTTTTGATCTTGCAGGCATCGCCGGAATTTCCCTCCACCGTATAAACACGGCTGCCATCCGTACCGATCACGATACCCACATGGTCTGCTGTCCCATCCAAATCCCAATCAAAGAAAATTGCATCTCCGGGAGCCAGATTGTTATAGCCTCTTGCACCCCATTGTCCATGAGACTGGAACCACGGAACGCCCTGCCACTCACAGCCTGCAAAGCGCGGCTCACTTTTTCCAGCCTGGTTATAACACCAGGATACAAAGCAGGCGCACCACTCCACGCGGCTGTCAAAGCCATACCAGCTCCAATAAGGATAGCCGCCCACATTGCCGACCTGACGCTTGGCCAGCTCCACCAACTGCGGATTTCCGGGACGGGTTCCATTTACGAACTGTACACCGGTCAAGTCCTCGGAATTGCTCATGTCAGGGGAACCACCGCCAAACAACAGCGGCTTATTGCCCATGGTCTGCCGGTAAACCTGATACATTTCCATCTGCTCCGGGGTCAGTAACTCCGACGCCACAGCGGAAATGGGCTTGCTGGTGAGTTTCACATTCAAAATGTAATACTCATAGGGGACTTCTTCTGAGGTGGTCTCGCCGGTCTCCGGGTCGGTGGAGGTCTCCGTGCGGTAGCGAATCTCCACTTCCTCAGTAAGCGTCAGCTGATACTGTGCTGCAAACACACGCGCCAGCTCTGCCTGAGCGCTCTGCTGGGTGTAACCTTGCAAGACGGCAGACAGAAATGCTGCCAGCTCATGAGGGTCATGACCGATCATACCAAGGTCATAGCGATACTCGTCATACCCTGGGTGGCTGCTTTCAATGTTGTCGATTTCCTCCTGCAACTGGACTTCTCTGGCTGCATAATCTGCTTCCACTGCCAGCATTTCCGGGTCATCCGACGGATAAGTGGTGCCGGAGAGAACGGAACCGATGCTCTGCGCCATCATGGAGCAGGAGGACATGGTATTCATCAGCATACAGGTAATGAGGAACAAAACCCCTGCCATCAGGAAACCCTTCTTGTGGCGCACGACGAACGCCCCTGCCTGCTGTGCCTTTTCTTTCACCGTCCTTGCGGCTTTTCCGGTTTTGGACGCAGCCTGGGCAGTATTTCCAGCAGTCTGACCGGCGTGTTTGGCGGCGGCATACTGCCTTTTGATGGCCTGCTTTTGCTGCCAGCGGGAAAGCGGATTGCTGGCAAACTGGGGATTTTCCTGCAAAGATTTCTGGTACAGAACATTTACATTTGCCTTTTCCAGTTGGCGCTCTGCCTGTGCTGCTTTGCGGTACGGCTTCAGCTTGTGGCTGCGATAGCCCTCCCGCACCAGATAAGCGCCGGTCTCCACCGCTTCCTCGGACTTGTGGGCGCTTTCCACGCCCACATTGTCCTGCTCTGTTTCCCGGATCTCTTTGTGGAGCTTGCCCGCAACCAGATGGACGGGAGCTTCCCTGACTCCTTGAGAAACTTTGGAGGGTGGCTTTTTCTTGTCCTCAAAGGTCAGCTTCGAGGTCTTTTTTCCGGTATCCGGGTCAATGACCGTCTGCCTGACCTTTTTCTTTGGGATATTGGCCTGCGCCTTATCTGCTCTGGCCGCAGCTTTCTCCGCTTTACGGATCGGCTTTTCCAGTGCAGGGTCAGACCGTTCCTCATCAGTAAAGCGCAGACGCGGTTCCTTATTCAAACCATTCCCCCAGCATGAGGGAGGACATCATGTAGTGCAGCTCTGCATAAATGGCCATTCCCACAGGATCGTTGAACATACAGCCGGACAGGTAGGCATAAAACTGTGCCACCACATCGGACAGGATCTTCGCTTCGGTTCCTTCCAGAACCAGACCACCCATACCTTCCTTGGCACGGATGGTGCTCCAGACCTCTGCCAGACGGAGCAGCCCCACCTGACCGGTCTCATTCAGTTCGGCTGCCTGGTCTGCCGCCGTGCGACACTCACTGACCGCATCGGCCATGACTGTAAGCAGCTGGCTGCGCTGGGCATTTACCGCCCTGTCAAAAAACATCAGCGGATTTTTATTCAAAATGTTGGGATTCATCATCATTCATCCTCCTTCTTTTTCAGTTCCTGGGGTTTGGTTAATTAAGTGAGTTATGTTATTCAAGGAGAATGGCAATTCTCTTGAAATATAAGAAAACCGTCCATTCTCCTCGAATAATAATACACTGCTATTTCAGGAAAGCCGGAATACTTTCTTCTTCCTGGGGCAGTGCGGTTTCATCTGGATTATTCTTTGAAAACCATTTTTCGTTCCACTTTTCCATCGAACGGTCAACTGTCTGCTGGGATATATCCAGATAAATTTGTGTTGTTTGTATTGATGTGTGTCCGAGGATATTTTTTACAATTGCCAATGGCACCCCGGATTCGATGAGATGTGTCGCCGTTGTATGCCTCATAACATGAGGCGTGTAAGGACCGTGGCAAAACAGTTCAGGATGTTCTGCTTTGGCTCTTTTGGTATATTTTTCATAAATTTCCTCGACTGCCGCTACTGACAGGTGATCGTTCCTCTGGCTGGGGAATACATGCCTGTTCAGTTCTATGCTTATTTTGCGTGATGCAATGTATTTGTCCAAAAGCTGTGTTGCACTGGAAGTTATCTTTACCCGTCTGGCTTTTTCACCTTTACCAACAAGTGTAAGAATCGCATTGCCTCTCTCATCGTGGGTTACGTCCTTAACGGTAAGATCACAAATTTCTTGTGCACGCGCTCCGCTGGAATACATTACACACAGAAGGACAAGGTCTCTCCAGCCGAGCTTTTCTGTTGTATCTGGAAGAGAAAACAGGATTTCCAATTCTCTCCGGGTGAAAGAACAGCGTTGCTTCCCTTTTACCTTACGGAATGTTTTCTTGTAAATCTTCTTGAGGCTGTTCTTAAAAATATAACCAGCTTCCAGATTTCTGCTTTCAGAATAATCTGCAAAAGAAGCGAGCGCAGCCAGACGCTGTTTTGCCGTTGCCCTGCTGTTTTTCCTCGTGGTTATCAGCCAGTCAAAATATTTTGTCAGCAGTTCAAAATCCAATGCCTCAAATGTGATATGCCCGATCTTGATGTCAGTTTCTTCATTCAGATATTGAAACAGCAGTCGGAATGCACATTTATAAGAAGCAATAGTATTCGGACTTGCATTCACGGAAACCGGAAGATACTCCGTAAAGAACCTCCCAAGCAAGGAGATAAATTCATTTTTAGAATCATTCTTCTTCATAAGGCACCTCCACATCCGGGATTAAACCAGAGGTAAAAGATTCGAAGGCTTCGATCGCCCCGGCAACCTGCCCCCCTGAAAACCGCATATATTTATCGGTATCAAGCAGACATTCATGCCCGAGGTATGTCGGAAGGAGTAAATCATTCATATCAACGGAATGTCCGGCAGCCTCAAGCTGCTGCATGGATTTTAAGACAAACAGATGGCGGAAACAGTGCAGACAGGCACCACGCTCATGGCAGTCTCGCTCACGCTGGTCAATATCTGCCAGTTTCAGGATTTCTGAAAACCATGAATCCATCTGGCGAGTCGTATAGTGGCTTCCCTCTTTACGTCCCGGAAAAAGAAATGCTTCCGGTTCGTGCATGATACCCAATGTCAGGCAGTATCTCTCCATGACCGCAATGAGGGATTCGTGCACCGGAATAACACGCTCCTTAGAAAATTTAGTCTTTTTCAGGAAGAGGGTTCTGTTTTTGAAATCAACATCTTTACGCTGGAGTGACATTGTCTCCTGGAGCCGGGTTCCGCAACTGTAAAGAATGCGTAACGCCATTGGGATCTTTAACTGAAAGAAACTGCTGCAAGACCGTGGATTCTGGGGAGTCAGGTTATCCGCATAATGAAAAATACTCACTATTTCCTCATCCGAAAAAATATAAGGGATATAGTCCGACTTAACCTTAGGGAGCGTTGGCAGGAAAGACTGGTGCCCGAGTGTATTCAGATATTTTCCAAAGCCACGCACTACTGCCAGTTTTTCTTTTACCGTTTTGCTTTTTCCTGAAAGCGTTTTTGACCATGCAGACAAAATATCTTCCGTCAGCTCTTTCCCCTGAAAGCCTGAAAGGACTAAATATTGATCTAACAGCAGCAACACCCGGCGGTCATTTGAAGCGGAGGATGCAGAAAGCACAGCGGTCCGCAGTTCAAGATAATCTGTCATCTCCCTGGCAAAAGAACTGTTAAACATGGTGTTCACCACCTTTCCACAAAAGCATTTCTGCAAAAATGCCGGTTGGCTCTGGCGTGGCAAGTGGACACAGCCGCATATTTTGAATATCTAATCTGGCATAATGGCGGATTGCATGTTTGGTTCCATGCCCCAACACTTTGCGGACCACCTCGGTTGAAACCCCGTCATTTACCATGTTGCTTGCAATGGACGATCTGAAGGCACGGCTGCCGTGTCTTTTGTCTGTGATATCAACTTCCGATTTGGCAACTAACATCCAGATGGCGGTATTGATCGCAAAGCTATCTAGTGGCTTATAGGGAATAGTGGCTGTCAAAAACACATTTGGGCAGTCAGGCAGGGGCGGTCTTGCGGTCAGGATATAATCCTGCAACGCATCCTTTACTTCCGGGAACAACTCCATTTCCCATAAATCTCCGGTTTTCTGCTGGATAAAATGAAGCCGGTTGTTTGTAAAATCAATGTTCTCAAAAGTCAGGGCTGAAATATCACGGGAGCGGATACCATAGCGGGACAGTAACAAAAGGATCGCATAGTTCCTGATGCCTGCCGCTGTGCTGCGGTCAACGGAATCTTCAATAAGAGAAATTTCATCTTGTGTGTATACCGTTGGATGGGGTGAGTATTTTTTCCGGTTTATAACCAGCTTGGAAAAATCTCTTTGGACTTGCCCGCTTTCAAAAAGATAACGCAGAAATGGACCGATTCTCTCCCAATAGCGTAAATAACCAAGCTGCAGGAAGGCGGTTTGGATCAGCTCACCAGACAAATCCGAAAGAGTGGAACACCCAAGGTTCTCCAAATTTTTCAGGAAACGGCCGCAGATCCACCGTTTGTAACGGAGCGTAGTATCCTTATTCCCATTATTACGGCAATGGGAAATAAAAGAATCCAAAACATGCAAAAGGCTGTCGGGAAGCTCAACAGTTGTTGATTTACCAGCCCACAAAGCTTCTTCACCGTCAAGCCCCTGAAACAGCCGGTTTAGCTTAGATACGATTATTTTCGCCCGTGTAACTCTGGAAGTACAGACTTTCAGAGTTTCTTCGCAATAGCGGATCAGGATTTCTCCCATCTCCGGTGAGTAGTCGTCCAAGCCGTTTGCATCCATGCAGTCTGAAAATGCCTGAAGGATGAAATCCATGTCCTTAACAGTACTTTCACTGTAGGATGCTGACTTGAACAGTTCACGTAAATGCGCTGTCAAATCACTAAATTTTGTACAATTATCCATCATGATAACCTCCTCTGTATTTGTTGTCGGTTCGACACGACTTAATTATAAAGCAGGCATCTAAAGGATTATTGTTATTCAAGAAGATTATTGCAAAAGCACTATTTTTAAGGAGGTATTATGACTTATCGAATAATGTTACTTGTCGAATTAACCAAATTATCTGACATGTCAGATAATTTGGTAGTCATAATGCGGTAAAGTTCGGTGTTCTTCGGGAAGTGATCCACAAACGGCAGGA
>OCSF01000016.1_pt1 | contig 22482 bp, 23 predicted proteins | sample 1502821 | NCBI WGS metagenome assembly OCSF01 (sample SAMN03418285, study PRJEB22391) | human gut metagenome | biome: human-gut; feature: organic feature; material: feces | host: Homo sapiens | place: Italy | collected 2013-04 | reverse complement strand
CTGACGGTGAGACCACATCAGCAACATTCGCCTGTCCATATATGAAATCCTCACCTATGAAACCAAGCGGACGCAGATACTGGTCGTTGCCCTTTTTGATCTCAAATGTCTTGCCATTCTTTAAATCCATCACTTTTATGGTATTTGATGAGTACTGATTTGCAGAATCCACCCATGCAAAGTATCTGTTACTCTCCGATGCGCAGTAAGAGCCTGTAGACAAGCCCTCAACCACCTTCTTTACTGACATCGAGCCTAAATTAATCCTATAGAGACTGTCATCCATCATGAGATAGAATTCATTCTTCTCATTGAGATAAAGCATCTTGCCCATCTCAGCCTTTAGCACCTCATATGATGTCTTAGAAGGAATAAACGCTTCCTCATCTATAGTATGTGCCAGACCGTCATAATGGTACACACCGGTGTCTACAGGCTCTTACTGCGCATCGGAGAGTAACAGATCGTGGATGCCTCTGTTCATATATCCGTATACCACAAAATCAATACTGCCCGCTTCGTCTACACTGACAATCTTTATATCGTGATGATTCCAGTTCTCACGCTCATCAATGCCCTCAGCGTCCCTGAAGCTGAATACCTTGATTATCATTCCATTGTTGATATCATAGGAGTATAAATCTCCCTCCTGGACAAAGCATATCACACTGCCTGCTTCATTGGCCCTGTACTCTGCCTCACTGCTTCTGATGCCAAGCATTACGCTGCCTGAATCCGATATAAAGCTGTTTTCACTATTAAAAATCTGATTTGCCGTTCTCTCATAGTTGAGCACGTACATACGGCTTTCCGTCTGGCGCAGCCTGAAATATTCTCTTACATTGTAATACTCAGTCTCACCCTTACCGTCCACACAACTCATCACATAGTCTATTGTGACCACATCATAAGAATCGTTTATTTCCTTTAGGGCTATGACAGGATTCGTATACTGTGCAGCGGCCATTGAGCCCCAGGTAATCTGACTCACCGTAGATGTCAGATCCACATGTGCAAGCGTATTTCTGTCACCGGTTGTTGTCTCCATATATGTTGTAAAGAAGGATTTGTCATCCTTTATAAACGTCTCATCATGAAACTTCTTTGCAAACTCAACAACCTTTGCAGCTGCCTTTCCATCGGTCTGCATAATCCTGCTGTAATAATATACATTATCCTGACCGCTTGTGATGGTAAACACCAAAAGATACTCAGTATTTTCATCCATAACATTCGGCATGCTTATGTCCGCCTGAATAGTATTATCCTTATTAGAAAAAGAAGATATCTCGTCATCGGCCACCAGCCTCTTGCCATCCATGCTTCTGATCTTGTATGATATCCTGTCAACAGCCATGCCATATGTTGAAATGGATAATGAGAGCTTCCTGTCATCCGAAATTGGAATAACGCAATCGCGCATCTTTGTCGGATCCATCTCAGTAGTATATCCATGGAGGGTGTTTATCTTTATTTTATCCAGATTAAATGACATAACCGGCAGCGTTGCATCCGCCTGCTTCGTGGTCATATCCTTATTTCCCTTGTTTGTAATTATGCAAAATGTAATTAATGCTGCAATAAATACTACTATAAGTACTATCGGCTTTATCACTTTCTTACTCATAAAATCATATCCTTATATCTACCAGAATCTTTGGTACCTTCTGTATCTGCATCTGCGTCTGCAGAGTTCACAGTTAAAAAGTATGCCCGCTATTGTACAGATAAAGCACCTGCTGCTTTGCTCTGAGATAAATCTGCCGGCAATCCTGTCTGCCTCATCGAAAAGACGCTGCCTGTCAGGCACCTCATCATAGATAAAACTGCCCTCATACTCCAGCTCATCCATGCGCTGCTCTACTGCGGACTGTATCATCGCCGTATCAAGCGGATACATATCCTTTATCATCCTCAGGTCCTTTGCAAATGCCTCCTCATTTTTATAGTAATCCATAAACGGAAATGTTTTATAAAAAGGTAACATCAAAAAACCTCTTTTTAATCATTATATGCTATATTCAGCTATTAGTTGCATGCTATAACAAACAATGCTGCAATAAAAATGCATGCTCCCAGGAATTTCTTTCCCGATATCTTCTCCTTCAGTATCACGCTGGAGCATATCATCATCACAATAATCGTCAAATTAAAAATATACCCTGCATAGCTGCCGGGCATTGAAACTGCCCTGCCATAAAAATCATATGCTAACGGGTATGCAATGCCTGCAAGAATCAGGCATATACCATCAACAAATGACATGGATCCGATTTTCTTCATGCCTCCTGTTGCAATAGTAAATATAATAAGCACCAGCGTTCCTATAAATACACACCAGAACGCAACTGGTGCTTATTATATTTACTATTGCAACAATCACTGCAGCAAGAAGCGCAAACAAAATACCTGTTCCATCCAAATTTAAAATAACCGTTCCAACAATCATGAGTGCAATCGCTATATAATCAAAAGTGTCAGGGGTGTTATGAAACAGAAAAAATCCCGCTGCAAGCGTGATTATATAGCTGCATTTAACTATAGCTGTAACCTGAAATGTGTAGCCATCATATATGGATTTAAAAAAACAGATGCCAAAAAGCCCTGTTGCAAGCCCTGCCAGAAGTATAAATATAACGCTCCTTTGGCCGAGTGCAATCAGGCTGCTTCCCATTATATTATCTTTCCTGTAAAAAAATATAGACGCACATAAAACAATCCCGGCAATGCTTCCCGCCAGCGCCGGGTCTGTCTTTTTAGTTCCAACCTTGGCCAAAATAGGCACACATGCTGCAATAAACGTTGCAGCACATGCCCATATAATTCCTGTCATATACATTACCTCACCATGTATCTATTACTGTGACTGTGCAGCACTATCTGCATCTCCTGATGTGCCGCTGTCTGTAGTGCTGTCTGCCATATCTGACTTGACGTAGTCAGAGCTGACATAGCCTGTCTGGCCCTGGAAGATAACCTGTGTCCAGCCATTGTCCTCTGATACAAACTCAATCTTCACATCCGGTCCTATAACATTAATTATATTTGCGTTTTTATCAGGCTTCTCTCTCATGTTTACACTGCTTGTAGTGGTGACGTAAGTTTTTTCGGTACCCTCTGTAGTCTGCTGTGGCAGATATATGGCGCCTATCTCTGTATCACTATCGCCGGCACTGTCAGTTTCACTTTCGCTAACTGCATTCTGTTGTACCTTGTCCTGCTCCTTTTTTTTGCCGCCCTTTGAGGTAACGGTAATCACTATTGTAGCAATCAGGGCAATAAGAAAAAGACATATTGCTGCAAAAATCAGTCTGGCGATTATAACATCTTTTCTGTGGCTTGCTTTCATATTATTCTCCTTTTGTATTATCTATGTTTTGGCTCATTATAGCATAATAATCTAAAAAGAAAAAGGCAGTTAATAGAATGTTTATTGGTAAATTTCTATAAATTACCTTATAATATTCTTAAACTACAGCACATCATATCAGAAGGAGATAAAATCATGGAACAAAAGACACCTTTTAAAGAGCTGACATTCAGTCAGAAAATACAATATATATGGGACTATTACAAAATACCGATATTTCTTGTCATTATCGGAATCATAGCAGTCACATCCTTTATTCACGGCCGGCTTGCGCAGAAAAATACTGTTTTGAGCGTATTATGCGTAAATGTAGAAAACAGCACCACAGAGGACAACGGCGCCGATATTTTCAATGACTTTCTCACAGATAACGGCTATGATTTGTCAGAGGATGAAATTGTCTTAAATAAAAATATCCGTGTCAATGTAGACAAAAATGGCTTAGACTATCAGAACATGGCAGCCCTCACAGCATACTTTGCTTCTAACGAATACGATATATGCTTTATGGATGATAAGACCTTTGATTATTACGCCAAAAATGTCTGCTTTGAAGATATAAGCAAATATCTGGATAAAACCATCATTGAAAAATATAAGGACAGGCTTGTATATATGACAATAGATGGTAAGGAATATCCTTGTGGTATCAGGCTTTCAGCAGATGACAATGAATTTGTCAAAGCCTCCGGCTTATACTCTTCATGTACTGTCGGAGTGTGCTGTGACTCCTCCCACGCATAGCCGTTATCTGTGAGAAAGTCATTGAAAATATCCTATGGTCAAAAAATTATGCGGCTACATATTACAGTAGCCGCATTTCTATTTCTTCTGCTTTTATCTTATGAATTTCTCCTGTTTTTAAGCTTCAAGATTCCACCTATTGCAAGAAGTACTACACTCAGGCATGCCACAATAAATAAATCAGGAACATAGTCCTTTATTACCCAGTATGGTATACCTCCGACAATAGGCGCAATAACTATGCCCACCGGCAAAAACAGATGCAGAAAAATATTCGCTATCAGGTTTCCGCTATTGTCTGTTCTCCATTTGTGCGACTTGATAATCTCCATCAGCGCAACCGATATAAATGCCGCAAAAACAAGGTCATAGAACAGGTGCGCATCGACATAATCCTTGGGGTCAAGCTCGTCTGTTGCGTATCCCATAAGTGTCATCACAACCTTTGAGGTTACCTTGTTCATCAGATGGTTTGTAACCATATAGTCATTGGTATTAGCGAGGAATACAACGCCCACACCGCTCTCCGGAAGCAGATACATGTCTGCGATATAGTTCTCAGTGAGACCTGTGTGATTGTACACTGTCTCGACATATTTATCCGAACGTACCCAGCCCATACCATAGCCTGTCTCACCGGACTCATCCATAGGAACTGTTACCCGAAACATTGTGCTAAGGCTCTTGTCAGAGAGTATTCCATAGCCGCCACGCAGATACATCTGCAGATATTTTCCCATATCATTTGCGCTGGATGCAATATAGCCCGCCGGTACAGTGGACCATGAATCGCTGAGCGGATACTTCACATCGCTTTCCACCGAAAAACCGAAATAATTGTTGTGGCCTGTAATCAGACCATCCTCCTTCGCTTTTGCATAGGCTGCGCTGCTGTGAGTCATGCCAAGTGGTGTAAAAAATGTCGCTGTCAGATAATCGCTGTAGCTAACACCTGATACTTTTTCCACTATAAGACCAAGTATGTCATAATTGACATTCGCATAGGTATATTCTCCATTTTTGCCAACAATCTTTGCATTTCCCACATGCTGGTACACGCCAAGTCCGCTGGTGTGATTGAGCAGCTGTCTTATCGTAATCTTAGTCGCATCCTTTGGATTTTTGAATACCTCAGCTGCATCCAGATAAGAATTTACCGGACTGTCAATATTCAGATATCCTCCCTCATACAGCTTCATGATGCATGCCGCAGTAAACGACTTGCTGAGTGAACCGGTGATAAACGGTGTGTCAAGACTCTTGCAATCCCCATATGTACCTGAGAAAAGCACGCCCTCTGCATCTACCACCTCAACAGCCATGCCCGGAATCCTGTAATTGTCGCAGGCCGCCTGTAATGTATCCTCTATCTCTGTATATTTCGGCGAATAATTACTGTTGTCAAGTCTGGGTATCACGTCTATCACAAGCCCAACTATGATTGCAACAACTATCCCCATCAAAGCTCTCTGTGGTATCAGCCCGATATAATGTGCATAATTGGTATATGTCTTTTTCGCCATATCCTCGGTACCCTTTATCCACACTTTCGGTGTATGTGCATACCAGCCACAGTATACTACCAGTTCAAGAAACAATAGGACTGCCATCCATATCAAAAGTGCAAACACAAAGCCCGTTGAAAAGCTTGTTGCCCCTGCTATTGATGTCAGTATGACAAGCGCTATCGTCCAGAATATAAGTGCCGGAAGCTTCTTTACAAACTTCTCCCAGTCTGTCATGATACGGATATTCCGATTTCTGTATCCACGCATATGCATGACCTTTTTCTGCAGTTTCTCGGGCATATTGCTTATCTTATATGCCGGATCCCGCTTTATCCGTATTACTCTGTATATGCCAAATATTAAGCAGCAGACTATTATCTCAACTGCCAGTACCATTCTATCAACCACCTTATGTCTTATTTACAGTCATTTGAGACTGTACTTTACATAAAAATTTAGCACATTTTTTGTGCTATGTAAACACAAAATAATATGAATACTACGGGCCGTAAGCCCCACAAAGCGGTTTCACACACGGACTCACATGAGAGCTGCGCTTTGCTGTTAAGTGGCTGTACGAATTATGTGACATCAATAGCAGGGGCAACAAGCTTTTCAACGGGCTTGGGCAAGGCGTTATGCGCCACGGAAACCGGCACTTAGGCCACGTATAACAGCTACAAATCAGTTCTGTCCATAGTATGCGTTAGCCCCATGCTTACGGTAGAAATGCTTCTCCTTTATGTTGTCCGGGGCTGGCTTCACGTCAGGATTTACTGACTCTGTGAGTCTGGCCATCTTTGCCACTTCCTCAAGGACAACGGCGTTGTGCACAGCCTCAGCTGCATCCTTTCCCCAAGCAAACGGTCCGTGATTCTGACAGAGCACAGCCGGTGTGTATACAGGATTGATTTTTCTGTTCTCAAAGGTCTCTATGATGACAAGGCCTGTGTTTTTCTCGTAGGCTTCGTTGATTTCCTCTGTGGTGAGATTTCTCGCACATGGAATTGAGCCTAGGAAATAGTCTGCGTGAGTGGTGCCGTAGAGCGGAATATCCCTGCCGGCCTGTGCCCATGCAACTGCCTCAGGTGAGTGTGTGTGTACAATTCCTCCGATATCCGGATACTTTTTGTAGAGCTCTAAGTGTGTTGCAGTGTCTGACGAAGGCTTGTATTTTCCTTCTATCTTATTTCCTTCAAGATCCATGACTACCATATCATCAGGGGTGAGCACATCATAATCCACTCCACTTGGCTTGATGACAAAATAGCCTGTTTCCCTGTCAATTCCACTGACATTGCCCCATGTATATGTGATGAGCCCTCTTCTTGGGAGCTCCATGTTTGCTTCGTAAACCTGTTTCTTTAATTCTTCAAGCATTTTCTGTTCCTCTCTTATTATTTTTTTCTGCTATTACAGCGGAAGAGCCTTTACCATTGCACGCTCTGCCTCAATTGCTGCCTTATATGTATTTATGTACTCATCAAAGCCCTTTACATCATCAGGGTCCGGCTGCATTACTATGCCCTTTTCGCCATTAAATACCCTGTCTGAAAGATATTTTTCCAAAGGCTCTCCATCTGCTTTATTCACCATATAAGCTGCGAGCACTGCCATGCCCCACGGGCCGCCCTCTCCGGCTGTCTCCATGACCGCAACCGGTGCATCCATGGCCGCTGCAAGTATGCTCTGGCCCACACCCTTTGTCTTGAACAGACCACCATGACCGTAAAGTGTGTCTACCTTTACTTTTTCCTCTTTAAAGAGAATATCACAGCCGATTTTTAATGTTGCAAGACTTGCATAGAGATGTGTGCGCATAAAGTTTGCAAGATTCATCCTTGCATCCGGCTTTCTGGCAAACATAGGTCTGCCCTCGTTGAGTCCGATGACAGGCTCTCCCGAGAAAAGGTTAAAGGCTACAAGGCCGCCACAGTCCTTATCGGCTGTAAGTGCATTGTTGTAGAGCTTTCCATATATGTCATTCATATCTATATCCATGCCAAACAGCTCTGAAAATTCCTTGAATAATCCCACCCATGCATTTAAGTCTGACGTACAGTTGTTGCAGTGCACCATAGCTACCGCATCTCCCGATGGTGTGGTGACCATATCAAGCTCCTCATGAACTGCCTTAAGCGCCTTTTCAAGCACCACCATAGCAAATACAGATGTGCCCGCTGATACATTTCCGGTACGCACTGCAACAGAATTGGTTGCGACCATTCCCGTACCTGCGTCTCCCTCCGGCGGTGCAAGCAATATACCGCTCTCCAGATTGCCGCTTACATCAAGCCTTTTAGCTCCTTCCTCTGTCAGCGTACCTGCCTTTTCTCCAGCCGTAAGCACCTTTGGCAGAATATCTCTTATATCCCACGGATATTCTTTTACCTTATCTAATGCTGCAAATTTATCAAGCATTGCCGCATCATAATCCCTGGTCTTCGAATCGATAGGAAACATACCTGATGCCTCACCGACACCAATGACCTTTTCACCTGTGAGCTGCCAGTGAATATAGCCTGCTAATGTTGTGAAATATGATATCTTTGATACATGCTCTTCTTTATTTAATATAGCCTGATACAGATGCGCTATGCTCCACCTCTGCGGAATATTAAAGCCAAGCACCTCAGTAAGCTCTGCTGCAGCCTCACCTGTGATGGTATTTCTCCATGTCCGAAATGGCACAAGCAGATTATCCTCCTTGTCAAAAGGCAGATAGCCGTGCATCATGCCGGAAATACCGATTGCCGCAAGCTTTTTGATGGTAACTCCATACTTTTCCTTTGCATCCTGCGCCATTTTGCTGTAGCAGTCTGAAATGCCCTCCCAAATCATATCCAGGCTGTATGTCCAGATGCCGTCCACAAGCATATTTTCCCAATCATGGGCACCTGTGGCTATAGGAGCATGGTCATCCCCGATAAGCACCGCCTTTATTCTGGTAGAACCGAACTCTATTCCGAGCACAGCCTTGCCGCTTTCAATAACACTTTTTACGTCTGACATAATATACCTCCACCTTGTAATGTAAATTTCTGAATAATTACCTAAAATTATTATACTGTAATTGTACAACGTTTTTCTTCAAAAGTAAACAAAAGAAAACATAAATATACATAAATTTTAAAGCATTTTCAAAAGTGTTCATAAGTGAATATCACTTTTTTTATTAAAATTTCAGATTATATTGATAGAATGTAAAAATTATGTTATGTTATATGTGTTTTGTGTAAACTAAATATGTATAACTGGAGCAAATAGTAAAACAAATTATTTTTACAAACGGAGGTAAACATGAACATTTACTCTATATTGCAGTTATGCGGCGGACTTGCCTTTTTCCTTTTCGGAATGCATGTTATGTCAGGCAGTCTTGAGAAGCTCGCAGGAGGCAATCTCCAAAAGATACTTAAGGAGGTAACCTCAAACCCTATCAAGAGCTTGTTTTTTGGAGCAATAGTCACTATTGCAATCCAATCCTCATCCGCACTTACTGTTATGCTTGTCGGACTCGTAAACTCCGGCATCATGGAGCTTGCCCAGACTGTTGGTGTCATCATGGGTTCCAACATCGGAACCACTCTCACCGCATGGATTCTTAGTCTTTCAGGTATCGAAAGTGACAATCTGTTCATCTCGATGTTAAAGCCTGAGAACTTCTCCCCTGTCATCGCGCTTATCGGTGTGATTATGATTATGGGAAGCAAGAAGGAAAAGCGCAAGGACGTTGGAATCATCATGGCAGGTTTTGCCGTACTCATGTATGGTATGCAGCTCATGAGCGGCGCTGTATCACCACTCGCAGATATGCCTGAATTTACCGGACTGCTCACCACCTTTAACAATCCATTCCTCGGAGTGCTTGTAGGTGCTGTATTTACCGGAGTCATCCAGTCATCTGCCGCATCAGTTGGTGTGCTGCAGGCTTTAGCCATGACAGGCGCTATCTCATATAGCATGGCTATCCCGATCATCATGGGTCAGAACATCGGTACATGCGTGACTGCACTGCTTTCGTCAATCGGCGTAAACAAAAACGCCAAGAGAGTATCCATCATCCACATCAGCTTCAATCTGTTTGGTACAGCAATTGGACTTGTAGTATACTGTATCGCACGTTATGCTGTTGATCTGGCATTATTTAATGACAGCATCTCTCCTGTAATGATTGCGGTATTCCACTCAATCTTCAATATTGCTACCACTATTATCCTTCTGCCATTTAGCAATACTCTTGTAAAGATTGCTAAGAAGCTTGTCACAACTGACAACGCAGACGGACAGGTTGTACTCGACGAGAGACTTTTACTCTCACCTGGACTTGCTGTCAAAGAATGTCTTGAGAAGACAAACGAGATGGCTGAGCTTGCAAGAGACAGCTTCAAGAATGCTTTAGACCTCTTTGACAATTACTCAGATTCAAAGTTTGATGATATTGAAGTCATGGAAGAGCGACTTGATTACTTAGAGGATCAGCTTGACACCTTTCTCATTCACTTATCCGGAAAGGATGTTTCTGAGGACGGCAACAACGAGATTTCAAAGATGCTTCATGCGATCAATGACTTCGAGAGAATCGGAGATCATGCGATAAATATGGCAAAGCTTGCCAAGCAGATTGATGACAACAATCTTGAGTTTTCAAAGAACGCAAGAAAAGAGCTCACGGTGCTCAATAATGCTCTGCGCGAGATTCTCACTCTCACTGTAGAGGCATTTAGCAAAAACGATTTGACAGAAGCAGTCAAGGTTGAGCCTCTTGAGCAGGTTATTGACGATCTCACAAAGGAGATTAGAAATCATCATATTGAGCGTCTTCAGAAGGGCAAATGTGACAGCAGACTCGGCGTATTCCTCACAGATTACATCACAAACTGTGAGAGAGCTTCGGATCACTGCTCAAACATTGCTGTATGCCTGATCCAGACACACAACTCATCATTCGAGACACATGATTATCTCAATGAGCTTAAGGCCGGACAGGAGCCTGCATTTGTAGGTCAGTTCACCATGTATCAGGACAAATATCATCTTGATGAGGATTATAAAAAAGCAAAGAGTAAAAAATCATCGAAATAATATAACGTAATTAAAAAGCAGGATTTCTGATTAATTTCAGAATCCTGCTTTTTTATTATCGTCTGGATATGAAATGCTTCACAATCGTATAAAGCACTATGATGCATGCAAACACATATCCCATCACACCAAGCGCCGGTATGCCAAGTATCTTAGGTGTCATATCTGTGGTACACACTATGCTTGAGCTGATTAGAAGTGCCATAACCCATAAGCCCATGACGATATTTCTCACCAACCTGTGTAAAAGCCTCGCAAGCTCATCAGAAGCATGCATGTCAAGATTTATGCGTGTCTGCCCTCTTTGATATTCCTCGAGTATCTGCGCCAGCCTATCCGGCAGTTCTGCCATGCGGTGAGCTGATTTGTATGCTGTCTTCCCGGCTTTTTTAAGCTCGCCCTTCAAATCAAAATTCTTAAACATCTCCTGCTTTATCCTTGCAGAAGCAATCCCAACCATGTTGATGCCAGGTGCAATATCCGCAAGCACGCCCTCTATCTGAGTGATGCCCCTCGCAAGCATTGTAAAACCGTGCGGCATAACAATGCGGTTGTTCTTCATTACCTCCAAAAGCTCCTGAATAAACTCTGCGACATCTACCTGTCCCATATCCAGACTGCCATATTTATTTATGATTATTTTGATATCCTTGTACAGCTTTGCCCTGTCAGGCTCACCCTTAAAGTCACCAATTGCAAGCACCGCATCCTCTATCATGCCGATATCGTTCATGGCGATGCCGTAAACAGCATTGCTCAGTTCCTTTTTGTCATGCTCAGAAAGCCTTCCCATCATGCCCATATCAATCCAGACAATTTTGCCATCCCTTATCTTTACATTGCCCGGATGCGGGTCCGCATGGAAGAAGCCATCCTCTATCACCTGCCTGATATAGTTGTCAATCAGCTTACTGCCTATCTCCTCAAGGTCATAGCCATCCTTTAAAAGCCCCTCCTTGTCATCGATATTAAAGCCCTTTATATACTCCATGACAAGTACATGTGATGTGGTATACTTGCGGTAAAGCTTTGGTGTGGCTACAAATGCAACATCCCTGTTATTGCCGGCAAACTCCTCAATATTGGATGCCTCAAGCAGGAAATTCATCTCCTCCTGTGCCACCGCCCACATCTCATCAAGCACCATATCAAAATCCACAATGCCCTTTATAGAGATGGGCGGCACAAGCTTAACCGCCTTGTGAAGCAGCGCCATGTCCTTTGACATCACCTCGTGAATGCCCTTCCTTTGCACCTTCACAACCACCTGCTCACCGGTTTTAAGTGTGGCCCTGTGCACCTGCGCTATAGAAGCTGCCCCAAGAGGCTTTTTATCTATTGAAGCAAAAACATCCTTCCATGAATAGCCAAATGAAGCATCTATGACAGCCTCCACCTGCTCAAACGGCATCGGCTCCACTTCTGAGCATAGCTTCATAAGCTCCTCACAATATTCCTTTGGCAGAATATCCGAGTGAAGCGACATTATCTGTCCGAGCTTAATATAGGTAGGTCCCAGCTCCTGCAATATAAGTCTGAATTTTTCGGGTGTAAGTCCATGCGTGAGCTTGTACTTCTTAAGTACCGCTGTCATCTCCTTCAGGCGGCTATCCATACTAGTTCACGCTTTCCTCTTTATCGTCCTCAGCTTCTATTTTTATATCCGCTGTCTGTGATTCTCCACCGGAAGCACTTTTTCCATCGACTGAAGTATCTGTTACAATGTCCTCATCCTCGAAAACGCTTTCATCAGCTTCTTGATCCACGTCAGCCTCATCCATCTGTGCAAGCTTGCTCTTTAAAGCCTGTATCTGTTCAGGTGTCATCTTGTCCAAAAGCTCCTCGAGCTCCTCCGGTGACTGTGGCTTAACAGATACATTTACATTTTTCTTTACTGTGTCCTTGATATTGTGCTTAAGCTCCTGATTGAGCACCTTGCCCTGCTCGACAGTCAGCTCACCTCTCTTGACCATCTCATCAAGCACTTCCTTTGATTTCTCAGCGGTCACTGCCACTGTTCCTATTCCTGCAAGTAAAATCTTCTTTAATCCGTCTGTAAGTCTTTCCATGGTAAAATCCTCCGTTTCCTGTTATTATAGTGAAACAATCCTTGGCACAAAAATGATAAGTCCAACTATCGCAGCCATTATTGCTGCCACAAGCACTGCTCCTGCTGCCGTATCCTTAGCTGCCTTGGCAAGCGGCTTTCGCTCTGTCGTTACCAAATCTACAACTGACTCAATCGCAGTGTTGACCAGCTCCAGGGCTATCACCAGTCCAAACAGCGTCAGGCAGATGCACCACTCAGTCGATGTTATCCCAAGTACCGTTCCTGCTATCACTACAAGTATCGCGACAGTGCAGTGTATCTTAATATTGCGCTCATTTCTGATGCATGTAAATATGCCCTCGAAGGCATAGCCGAAGCTTTTGTACAGAGGTGGTTTCTTTGCTTTTTTCATGTTGATACCTCTCGTGATTTAATTTTGGAATTAGTTTTGATGCCTTTTACTATGGTACTATTGTATAACTTTTTGGTTCAAAATAAAAGAGGATTGTGCAATATTGTTCAAAAAATAGAAGTTACTGACATTTTAAATAATTTTATTACTAACACTTTGCCGGCACTTTAAATATTCCTTATTGACATTACGAATTTATCGTACTAACCTAAACACGTAAAATATACAGTTATAAAGGTAATCAGATATGACAAATTTACATTCAGATAAAATAAAAACCACAAACCTTAATACTACAACCAATCATATTTATACAAATACTAAACTTCGAAAACTTTTGGTTCCGATTATAATAGAGCAGCTATTGGCCTCTCTTATGGGAACTGTGGATACAATGATGGTCAGCAATGTAGGTTCTGCCGCTATCTCAGCGGTCTCTCTTGTAGACTCAATCAATATCCTTGTCATACAGGCACTTTCAGCGCTTGCCGCCGGTGGTGCGATTCTCTGTTCGCAGTATCTGGGAAGTCACAATACAAAAGGTGCCCGCCATGCTGCAAGACAGGTATTTTTTGTCATGGCATTTCTGTCTGTACTTTTATCTGCTTTTTGTCTGATAACAAGAAAGTCGCTGCTTCGTGCCATATTTGGCGCTGTTGAAGCTGATGTAATGAGGAACTCACAGGTTTATTTCTTTTTTACATTGCTGTCATTTCCTTTTATAGGTCTCTATGATGCCGGCGCGTCCATTATGCGCGCACAGAATAACAGTCGCAATCCTATGGTCATATCTGTTATTTCAAACTTTATGAATATCGGCGGCAACGCTATTCTGATTTTCGGCTTCGGTATGGGTGTTGAGGGAGCTGCTATTTCCACTCTCGTATCCCGAATATTCTGCGCGATTGTCGTTATCATACAGCTTCGAAGGGAAAATGAGGGAAAATGAACCGATTTTCATAAAGAACTATATGTCTATACGCCCTGAATGGGGCCTGATTAAAAAAATCTTGCTCATCGGTATCCCATCAGGAATCGAAAACAGCATGTTCCAGTTTGGAAAGCTGGCTATCCAGTCTACTGTATCCACTCTTGGAACCGTGGCCATCGCTGCTCAGGCCATGACCAATATCCTCGAAAACTTAAATGGTATTGCCGCTATCGGAATAGGAATAGGTCTTATGACTGTTGTAGGACAGTGTCTGGGTGCCGGCAGAAAGGATGAAGCTGTCTACTATATCAAAAAACTGTCACTGGTTTCTGAGGTCGTAATCATTGCCAGCTGTCTGATTATTTTCATACTCACAAAGCCCATTACAATGCTTGCCGGAATGGAACCTGCCAGTGCACGGCTCTGCTTTGAGATGGTTACCTTTATCACAATTGTCAAACCAATCTGCTGGGTACCATCCTTCATACCGCCATATGGACTGCGTGCCGCAGGCGATGTGAAATTCTCCATGATTGTATCCTGCTGCACAATGTGGCTTTGCCGTGTAAGTCTGTGCATATACCTCTGTCGTGTATGGGGCTTTGGTCCGATTGCAGTGTGGATTGGCATGGCTTGTGACTGGATGCTTCGTTCTATTATATTTACTGCCAGATTCCACTCAAGAAAATGGCTGAATCATCATGTGATTGATTAATAATAACAAGCTATACTATGCTCTATTCACAAATCTGTATAAGTAAAGGAAAAACATGAAAAACTATCAACCGGACTATTACAACAAATTCAAATGTATTGCTGACAAATGCAGTATCACATGCTGTCAGGAGTGGAAAATTGCAGTAGATGACGCTACAAACCGCAAATGGAAGAAGCTTTCTCCTCCGGATACTTTATCTGCTGCCCATTTTTCTGCTGATAAAGTGTCTGGAAAAAGTGACAATCTAAGCTCATACACATGCCATAAGGATGGCAGTCTGGTTATTAAACTGGACGAAAAACATCGGTGTCCGTTTCTTTCAAAGGATAAGCTATGTCATCTTGTAATGACATACTCAGACGAAGTGCTTTCAGAGACATGTGCACTGTTTCCCAGAGAAATTCACCGGTTTTCAACACATGAAGAACGAACACTCATGCCGTGCTGTCCGGCAGTTATCGACCTGTGGTGCGAAAAACCTGTCACATTTCCTGTAATATCCGAGACCCGGAATAATTTATCTACGGCATTTTTAATCCGTGATAATCTGATTAAACTGATATCTGACCAAGGGCTTTCAGTGGAGCTGGCTTTGCTTGATGGGCTTTACATTTTATTGGAATTATATAAAAACCAGCCAGTCTCCAATGCACATATACAGGAATATTTTTCCGACCATACGCTTAATGAACTGAATACCGCCATGGAAGATATCCATATCCCGGACGAAGATACATTTATCGAATGCAATGAGCTGCTTCAGGATTTATCAGTAAATTATCGTAAAGAGGGTTTGTATACAGCCTTTCTTCAGGCTGTACTGACCGAGGCTTGTAAATACTCCAATATTTATTCACAGTCAGACAATAATTCTATAAGCCGCACCTTGCAAACATCGCAGAAACAATTTTGCTCAATGCTCACAGATTATGACATTGTTTTTCGCAATTATCTGGCAAACGAACTGTTTTCCGACCTGATATCGCCTGAAGCAGCATCCACTAATAAGATTATTGAACACATGATTATCAAAATGCAGTGGATTATGATTGAATACACTGCTATACGTCAAAGTCTTTTCTTGTGGTACAGTCACAATGCCAATAGTCCGTTGACATATGAAACCATCAGAGAGCATATTGTCATCATCTCACGCATGACAGGATATGATGATGATGACATACGCGAATATCTTGAAAACAGCTTTGCAAAGCTCATATGGGATTGGGGCTACGCCGCACTCATTATGGGAATTAGAAAATAATTACAAAGGAGATTTTTACTATGAAAGAAACAATTTTAGGCAATAACATACGAAAGGTTCCTTCAGTTGCAGTTGGATGCATGCGCCTTTCTGAAAAATCAAAGGATGAGATGAATCATTTTATTCATGCAGCTCTGGAACAGGGCGCATATTTCTTTGATCACGCAGATATCTACGGTGGCGGTATGAGCGAGAGCGTATTCGGCGAAGCAATTGCAGACGATCCATCCATAAAGCGTGAAGATATTTACCTGCAGTCAAAATGTGGCATCCGCCAAGGCTTCTATGATTTCTCAAAGGAGCATATTCTGAAATCTGTCGATGGTATTTTAAAAAGGCTTCATACAGATTATCTCGATCTTCTGCTGCTTCATCGTCCGGATGCACTCGTAGAACCGGAAGAGGTTGCCGCTGCATTTGATGTTCTTTTTGAAAGTGGAAAGGTTCGCCATTTTGGAGTTTCAAATCATAAGCCGATGCAGATTGAACTGCTACAGAAATATGTCCGCCAACCACTCGTTGTCAATCAGGTTCAGTTCAGCATTCCTGTTTCCAATCTCGTTGCAAACGGCATGGAAGTCAATATGGAAACAACCGGTTCAATTGATCACGACGGAAGTCTGCTCGACTACTGCCGCCTCCACAACATTACCCTCCAGGCATGGTCTCCGTTTCAGATGCCGGCATGGAAAGGCTGTTTTCTCGGAAGCGACGAATACCCGGAACTGAATAAAAAACTTCATGTGATAGCCGAAAAATACAATGTCAGCGATACTACTATTGCGGCCGCATGGATTTTACGCCATCCGGCAAATATGCAGATTGTTACCGGAACTTCAAGCGAAAGCCGCCTGAAGGAAATTATCGCGGCATGCGATATTACTCTGACTCGCGAGGAATGGTATGAGCTGTACCTGGCGGCAGGTCATATACTTCCGTAGAAATTATCAGCACTATTTTTCAAAGTGCTGATAATCCTTGGAATGCGTCCAATCGCCTCCCCACTCAAAACCATGCTCCGTAAACAGCTTATAGCATAAATCATCATGGTCAATCTTGTGCGAAAAATCCTTGCTCCGGTCAACATAATCTGCGGCATTTGCAGGCTCAATCGAAAGCTCCCCATCGACTGTTTTGACATAAGGATTGTAAAGAGTGTTGATATCCACCGCCATTCCCATTCCATGCTTCGATATCTTTGTAGTGTGGGAGATAAATCTGAAATTGAAGGCCGATGAATTATTGTCGCTCATAGATGTCTCATCATCTGCATCATATTCATCAACGAGTCTGACCTTTTCTATTTGATATCCGGACTCATAGAGCTCCTTAAATATTTCAAGTACATCATCTGCGATATCTTTATTTACAACCAGCTCACCTTCATGTACCTGATTGTCAAAGCCTACGTGTAGTACATGTATATATCGCAGATTTTCTCTGGGGAGTGTACAATCTGCCTTGTAGGATTTGCCCTGCATTTTTTCAAAAATATCATCCGGAATTTTGGATATATAAAATTGCTCTTTATTATCCTCATAGGTCGTATCCAGAATATCTGCTTCAGATGTACTCGTGTCAGGTGTATTCGTATCAGCTACACTCGTATCAGATATACTTGTGTCGGGTATATCTTCACATGTATTTTCTGATACATTCGTAGACGATTTATCATTAGACTCTTTCTTATGATTTTTAATGAATTCTCTGCCCGCAAGTGTGACAATAAGCAGCGATGCCACGGCTGTGATTATTATGTTTGTGTGTTTTTTCATATTTGTTTTATGCCTTTCATATTGTTCGAAGCATTTCTAATCTCTATTGTAATAATGATATTTTTTATTTACAATAGACATTGTTAACAAACGTAAATAAACCATTTTGGGGATTATAGGTGGAAACAGTGAAAATACCCCCGGATTATTATAAAATTACAAATGTGTTGCTGGTAAATCCTGTTGCAGCCTCTCATATATTTTCTGTATATCTGGTTGGGTTGGAGTAAATTTTATTCCTCTTTTCAGCATTCCCAAAACTTTTCTTGCTTTTTGTTCAATTTCTTTTGCAGCATGTTCACTGGTTAAACGAAGATGATTACCTGCTATAGTGTATTCCCGTTCTATATATTTTTCTGAAATTGGAAACATATCCTGTATCAAAAAAGCGCTTTCATGACTATCATCAAGTTTCACAATGTGAATTATATCACAGGTTCTTCCTTTACCGGTTCTTTTACTTACTATTTTCTTATACTTATCAATCCGACTTGAAAGAGGAATCATCCAATATATTCCATTATAATTGCTATCTTCAAAACAATAGTAGTGTGGTCTATTTTGTTTTTTAGGTCAGTTTACAAGGAACTACACGCAGACCGTGAAACGGGCTGCTGACAACAAACGGCGCTATGCTCCCGGCTGGGTGCATAGCACCTGTTTGTTGCGGGGGTTTCCATGTTTGTTGCGGGGGTTTCCAAAGGGGGCAGCGCCCCATTTGGCACACGACTTTGCGGAGCAAAGTGTAGTGTGTTATACGCTCTGTCGGCGTTGCCCTGAAAATACCGTTGCCGCCGGGGAGGGCAAGGGCATTTGACGCGGCAGGAAAGCAGGGCTTTGTTTGGGGCTGGTAAGCCGGAAACAAAGGGCTGATTTCAGCAGCAGACAGGGCGTATTATGAAAGCCCCCGTCCCTCGTCCTCCGCCCCCGGCCTATGGGACAAAAAGTCCCAAAGCTCTGGACACCGTGACCAGATGTGTGGCCACACTCCGGGAAAAGTAGCAGGACGGCAGGAAACCGTCAAGGCTGAAATGAATGGGCTGACGCCCGGCCTTGACCGTTCCCCGCCGCCCCGCTGGATGGGTGGACAAGGTGGCCAATCCCTAAAAGTGTTTGGCCGCACTCGTTCATTTTGGGGCCTTTCTTCTCCCAAAATTGAAATGGGCGGGAAAGCCCTAAAATGGCTTTCCCGCCTTGATTACCCATTAGCAAAGACGGGCGAGACTGTCAACGTTCATTTCAGCCTTGACGGTTTCCTGCCGCTGAAAGCGCCGTTCATCTTGACCGTTGACTGGCTCGCCTGGCTTTGCTACTGCCCGTAAGAGATGGAAAAACAAGATGGAAAACAAGGTTAAAAATGGTTGACAAGTCTATCGGATGTGTGTTATACTGTGCGACAGTTTGAGATTGGAAGGAGGCTTACGTGTGTTAATTTGTGTACGCTAATAAGCAATAAAAAGTAGAAGTACCTTTCCACATGATGGTGGGCTTTTTTTGCGTGCGTATGCAAAGGAACACGTAGGTTTGACACGAGCAGTCTTTGAACTGTATCGTGGTGTTTTTTCGTGCTTTGTTGTTATGCAGGCGTCTGCCCTCTCTGTGGGACAACGCCTGCTTTTTATTGCAGAAACAAAGGAACAATGCAATAAAAAAGGAGGTTCGCATTATGACCCAAAACAACAATTCATGGAGAAAAACTTATTTTACACTTCTTGCCGGACAAGCAATATCCTTTATTAGCAGCGGTATTTTGCAAATGGCCATTATCTTTTATTTGGTTGCGAAAACTAATTCTGCAATCATATTGACGGCGGCAACACTGATTGGATTTTTGCCGCAAGCCTGTTTAGGCCCGTTTGCAGGTGCTTTTGTTGACCGGCACAGCCGTAAAAGCGTAATGATTGGTGCGGATTTGATAATTGCCGCCGCTGGCGGTATTCTGGCGCTGGTGGCGTTTTACATGGAATTGCCCGTATGGTCTATTATGGTTGTCCTGTTAATCCGAAGTGCGGGAACTGCTTTTCATTCTCCAGCATTCAGCGCAGCAACACCTATGATTGTGCCAAAAGAGGAACTTACAAAATGCGCTGGTTACACGCAGACCATGCAAGCAGTAAGTGCGATTATCAGTCCAGCTGCCGCAGCGTTTTTATATGCTGTTTGGCCTCTTAATGCAATTATATTGTTAGATATTGTGGGTGCAATCCTTGCCTGTGTGACTGTTGCGATTTCGTCCATACCAACGCCTGAACTATGTCCAGAAACGAAAAGACAACAGTTTTTACAGGATATGAAAGAGGGGTATGTGGTATTAAAGCAAAACAGGGGCCTCTTTGCTCTGCTCTGGATTGGTGTAATTTATATGTTCTTTTATATGCCAATCAGTACGCTTTTTCCTCTCATCTGTATGTCATACTTCAAAGGAACACCGGCCCATGCCTCTGCCGCTGAAATTGCTTTTGCGGTTGGTATGCTGCTTGGCGGAGTCATTCTGAGCATTTGGGGCGGTTTTAAGAAACGGCGGTACACCATCGGTCTTTCCGTTCTCCTGATGGGCGTTAGCAATATGCTCTCCGGGCTTTTGCCGCCAGACGCATTTCTTGTCTTTGTTGTGTGCTGTACTGTTATGGGAATTTCCGCTCCATTTTACGGTGTGCAAAATGCGATTTTTCAAGAAACGGTCAAACCAGAATATCTGGGGAGAGTTTTTTCTCTACTGACAAGCGCCGCTTCCCTCGCCATGCCGTTTGGCCTTGTCATTTCCGGGCCTCTGGCGGAGCGGCTGGGAGTTGAGAAATGGTTTGTCATTTGCGGAATTGGCATTATCATCGTTGCGCTTGCCGTATTTTTACTACCCGGTTTGAGAGAGATTGACAATACGCAATAATCAACTGCACCTTTTTCTATTACTAAACAAAATGCCTGGATGGTGGTTCTGAAAAACCAGAACCGCCGTTCAGGCATTTTTTATCTTCGTCCTCTCTGCGGTTTTGGATTCTTCAGCAAGTCGGATTTTTCCGCAATCTTTTTCAGCCACTTCCGTTCTTCTACTGACAGCTTCCTAAAATTCAGCTTGAGCCGTTTGCAGATAAACGCCAAGTACGCTTGTTCCGTGTCGCTGTCCTGGCTGACGATTTCACCAGCAGTTTCCAGCATTTCTTTTAGCGGGTTATCCTCTGGGACGCTGAAAAAATCGTCCTTGTGTGTTTCCCGCAGAGCAAGGGCAATCCCGTTTATGTCCCGTTGTATCACATAGCGGCAAAACTCGTCCTCATCAATATGGGCGGTGATAAGCTGTCTTAACTGCGTATCACTCATGCCAGGATTATGCTTTTTTATAACAGTTGCGCTCATCGTGTCCACTATGGCGTTTGCACCCTGCGCCTGTTTCAGTGCCGTTCCGTTCACATAGATTTCAAGGTCAGCCATCAGCCGGGGGAAATCCGGGTGCGCCGCCAGCTCACACAGCAGGGTATTGTCTATCCTCCCGCTTTTCAGCAGGTCAATCATTTCATCACTCAAACGCAGGTCTGCAAGATCGGCGTTTGGGTGATTTTTCATTTCAGACAGCCCCAGCAGATAATCAGCGGTCACACCGTAAAACTTCGCCAGCCGGATAAGGGCATAGTGGCTGATGTCCTTGAAGTCTTCCGTTTCGTAACTGCCCAGCGCAGACTTGGAAAGCCCGGTCTGCTCCGCAAGCTGCCCCAGCGTCAAGCCACGCTCCACCAAACGCCGATCTTGCAGACCTGCGTTTGAGTGATCGTAGGTCTTTTAATCGCTCTTGTATGGATAAAGACATATTCACCCTCCTTGCTAGCTCAACGAAAGAGAAGCCGTTATGCTATGTACTATGCTCATAGCATAACGGCATAGGCATTTACAGTTTTATTTTACCATTTGCTACATCTTCACGAAATTTATCAACAAGCTTCGCTGTCAGCTTGGATTTACCGTAGTGTTCAAGTACAAAAGTACGATAACTTTTTCCATCTACAAGCACATCACTTTTTCTGGTCAACAACCAATTTCCGTTACCTCCTCCCTGTTCTCTAATATTCCAGTCTTTCCCATATCTTTTATAGATTTCATCTTTTTTACCTTGAACAGACATTGATTCGCTTGGAATATAAACAATTTGCATAATAGCTCCTCCTTTATTTTGTGCAAGAAGACCAGAAACCTGAATTTGTCTTTTATCTTTTTTTGATTATATCACAAATCCGAGAGCGTGGAAATAGGGAGTTTTTCAGGCTGATTTCCTACCTCTTGGATATACGGCACAGGCGGTCAAAAAGGTGTAGACTTGGGATAGTTCATCGATGGACAAGCACCTTGGAAACAGAACACGCCAAAGAAAACGGAGGGACGCATGAGCAAAAGACCCTATCAACACCTGCCGCCGCTGGAACACAGGCCGGACGGCTCCCCCTACCGCATAACCCCGCCCCAGAAGAGACGAGCCAGCGGCCTGATACGCCGGGAGTGCTGCAACTGCGAGGACGGAAACTGCCTTGCGCTGGACGATGGCGACACCTGCGCCTGTCCGCAGATGATTTCGTTCTCCGTCTGCTGCAAGTGGTTCCGCTGGGCGGTCTTGCCGCTGGACAGGACGCTGGAAGCGG
>OCSF01000001.1_pt1 | contig 55610 bp, 46 predicted proteins | sample 1502821 | NCBI WGS metagenome assembly OCSF01 (sample SAMN03418285, study PRJEB22391) | human gut metagenome | biome: human-gut; feature: organic feature; material: feces | host: Homo sapiens | place: Italy | collected 2013-04 | reverse complement strand
ATATATACACTGTAGAGAAGTGGATAAAAATATACCAATGCTTTTACCAATATGGTTTCAGTAGATGTTAAGGCATATGCCAAAGCTTAAGGCTCATTAGATATCTACATTATAATTTGGAGAAAAGATGAACAACGATATAAAATACAAGCTGGCCAATGCCATGAAGGAATGCATGTTTTCCTCTCCTGTCGAGAAAATTACGGTTAAGGAAATCTGCGATACATGTGGTGTGACCAGACAAACCTTTTACAGAAATTTTCAGGACAAATATGACCTGATAAACTGGTATTTTGATAAGATACTGATTGAATCCTTCCACCAGATGGGTGAGGGCAGTACCGTATACGAAAGCCTTGTTAAAAAATTTGAATATATCCGGATGGAGCAACTTTTCTTTAAGGCTGCTTTTAAAAATGATGAGCAGAACAATCTAAAGGAGCATGATTTTGAGCTGATTCGTCAGTTTTATATTGACCAGATTGAGGAAAAAAGTCACCGAAAAATATCCGACAAGCTATTGTTCCAGCTTGAGATGTACTGTCAGGGCTCTGTCTTTATGACAACACAGTGGGTGCTTGGCAATAAAAACTTCACCCCTCAGGAGCTTGCCGGACTGCTCGCTGATGCTATGCCAAAGGAGCTTGCCGACGTATTTCGCGAGGTAAACCTGATATAATTCAGGGTAATATTCAGAACCATTTAGAACAAGTATCGTGCGTTTTTACAAATGTGCACGGTGGTCAGAATAGTTATATCAGCGTTAAAAATCCGGGAATGCTGTCAATTGACAGTTCCCGGATTTTCTATTTTATTTCATTCTTAATCGTAACTATTCACAAACATCCCACATACATTCGCAAAACCTCACGATACTCATGCTTTCGCTAAAATGTCAAACTATACATCCCTGTAAGCTGTTACAGAATTACATAATCTTACGGAAAAGAGCCTTCAAATCCTCAACACTTGCATCCTTTGGATTTCCAGGTGCACATGCATCCGCGTGAGCAGACTCTGCGAGGAAGTCTAAGTCATCCTCCTTAATAGCCTCGAGTTTTGTTGGGATTCCTACATCTACAGAGAGCTGCGCTACAGCATCGATTGCAGCCTTTCTGTACTCCTCTACAGACATATCATCTACGCCCTTTACTCCCATTGCGCGGGCGATTTCACGATATTTTTCGCCTGTGCAGTCTGCATTGTACTCCATTACAATTGGAAGCATCATAGCACATGCTACTCCGTGTGGTGTATCATAAACAGCTCCGAGTGTATGAGCCATTGAATGAGCAATTCCAAGTCCTACATTTGAGAATCCCATTCCGGCAATGTACTCTCCAAGTGCCATGCCCTCACGTCCCTCTTTTTCATTGGCAACTGCACTTCTTAAGGATCTTGCGATCTTGCAATAATCTCTATTGCTTTGAGATGGAACATGTCTGTCATCTCCCAGGCAGCCTTTGTTGTGTAGCCCTCGATAGCATGTGTGAGTGCGTCCATACCTGTTGATGCTGTAAGTCCCTTTGGCATTGATGACATCATGTCTGGGTCTACGATTGCGATGATTGGCATATCATGTGGGTCCACACATACAAACTTTCTCTTTCTCTCTACATCTGTGATGACATAGTTGATTGTAACCTCTGCTGCTGTTCCTGCTGTTGTAGGTACTGCGATGATAGGAACACAAGGGTTCTTTGTAGGTGCAACACCCTCTAAGCTTCTTACATCCTCAAACTCCGGGTTTGCGATGATGATACCGATTGCCTTTGATGTATCCATAGAAGAGCCGCCTCCGATTGCAATGAGGTAATCAGCTCCTGATTTCTTAAATGTCTCTACGCCATGCTTTACGTTGTCGATTGTTGGATTTGGCTTAATCTCTGAGTAAAGCTCATATTCCAATCCATTCTTATCAAGGATATCTGTTACCTTTGCTGTAACCCCAAATTTGATTAAGTCAGGGTCAGAGCATACCAGTGCTTTTTTAAAGCCATGCGCTTTTGCCTCTGTTGCAATCTCCTGGATTGCACCTGATCCGTGATAAGATGTCTCGTTTAACATGATTCTGTTAGCCATAGTGTAAAATCTCCTTCCAATTTTAAAAATACTCCTAAAAAACTCTGCCGATAAATTCTTATAACTTATCTGCCTGACTATATTTTAACAAAGTATTAAACGAGATGTAAGTTACAAACCTGCCAATGTGTAACATCCCGGCTGTAATATATAACCTGCCAGTTACCTATATGTATCCCACCGGTTGCCAATCAGATCTTAGAGCTGTCTGTTATGACCTTCTTAAGCTCTCTTGCTGCCGCACTGATCGGGTGATGTATATCATATACCATACATATATTTCTCTGCGGTATCTCCTCCTCCAGAGCTATCTCTACAATCTCGCGATTTGCTATCGCAGCCTCTGCCATCGGCTTTGGCATAAAGGCAAGACCAAGCTCACTTTTCACAAGTGGCAGTATCTGATCTGTCGTTGCGGTCTCTGTATCAGGCGCAAATTCAAGTCCGTGTGACATAAAAAATCTGTTAAAAAAATGAAATGTCATGGTCTCCCGCCCCAGTCCGATAAGCGGATAATTATGCAGCTCATTTAATGACAGAGTCTGACTTCCGAGCGCAGTAAAGGTGGTACCACCCACGAGAATCTCCTGGAACGAGCCAAGCTTTATCATCTTAAGAGGTGCCTCCACCTCGACAGGTGTGGATACCACCGCAAAATCAATCATGCCGTTTTTTACGGCATTTATAGCCTGTGGGGTGGAGTGATTATATATCTTAAGCCTGATACCCGGATATGCCATGTGAAAAGTCTTTAGCCGGTCAAGCAGATATATGTTTAGAGCTGTCTCACTGGCTCCTATTGATACGCTTCCGTGTGACAGTCCTGTGCTGTCTGACAGCTCCTCCTCCGCAGCAAGTATCTGTGACATCGCTGCAGATACATGCGCGTACAAACGCTCTCCCTCCGGTGTGAGCTGCACACCTCTGTTATTTCTGATAAAAAGTATGCTGTTTATCTGCTGCTCTAAGTTGTTCATGGCGCGGGTTACATTCGGCTGGCTGTTTCCAAGTGCCCTCGCAGCTTTTGTGAAATTACAGTATTTTGCAACATAATAAAATATCTTGTAGTACTCAAAATTTATATCCATATTTAAAGCCTCCTTTTTATTATCGTTTTACCGGTCATTTTTCCGATAATACACAGATACTAATGATATAATAATATGATATTTCAATTATATCAATTATACTTTTTACTTATTATAATCATAATTGTATAATCATAAATGCTCAAAAGAGAAATATTGATTATATATATAAGAAAAGGACGTGTTTCAAATGAGTGAAAAGACAATGTTTCCAAGAGAAGATCATGCAGACATTCTGTTTCAGAAGATATTAAATGATCCATGGGCCTGTGACAGGCTTATGGAAACCTTCAATGAAAATCTGGTTTACAATGATGAATTTGATGTATCTCTTCCGGCAGAAAAATTTGCTAAAGCTCTCTTCAATGCATATACCAACCGCGATCTTTCCGCACTGCTTATGTGTCTGTGCAACAACACCGTATTTGATCTGCTGCGCAATTCATATATCATACCGTACAGGTTCAATGCCGACGGACACCAAAATCCGATAATCATGACCGATGAACACGGAAATCCGCTGCCCGAATATAAACACATATCTCATGACAAGAACTATATACATTTTCATGAGATATACAACGATATGCCAGACAAAAAGGATATCTACTACGCACAGGCTTACCGCTACAGCCACACATATGATTCCGAGCATATGACTCCCACGCAGCAGGTCATTGTAAAGCATGACGGAATACTCTTGATACGAGAGCTTCCCGATACCGTAAAACTCAAGGAGACTGAGGCTGAGGCTTACTCTGCTGTATGGGATCTGATGATACAGATTGAAAAGGAGCTTCCTATGGCATATGTTTTTTACGGTCAGGACTCTCTTGTGGAAAATGACAAGCGGTATGATGAAATTGGTATTTTCCTGCGAAGCTCTCATTTCCTAAAAAATCTTGAAAAACATGTCCAAAAGGCCGAGGCGATAATTTATGGCAGATAACAGCTACACAGATATCATGGAAAAAAATCATATGGAAATCCCCTGGCATGATTATGCCAGACAGGATGGAAATATACTCATAGATAAGGCGGGACTGATTGAAAAAGCCTCTGTAATCGGACGTGTCGGACTCATCATGCTCTCCTGCGGCACAGGAGCCTGGCGTGTGAGAACCTCCATGAACCGGCTCTCAAAGGTGCTTGGTGTCACATGTACAGTGGATGTCGGACTTATGTCAATCGAGTTTAATTGTTTTGACGGCACTGACTGTATATCGCAGTCACTCAGCATAGCAAACACAGGTGTAAACACATCAAAGCTCTATCGCATGGAGCAGTTTGTCGACAATTTTCCTAAGGAGGAAGCGCACCTGACTGGCGAAGAAATCCACCGCCGTCTCGATGAGATAGAGCATATTCATGCCATTTACTCCCCTGCAAGGCTTGGACTTGCAGCAGCTATAGCATGCTGTAAGCACCTTTGAGAGCCGGTTCATGGAGGTCATTTTTGCTCGGAGGAGGTCCTATTGAAATGATACTGGCATTTGTAGCAGCCGGCATCGGAAATCTCATACGTACAAAGCTTATAAAACATCATTTTACTTTGTTCCTAAATATAGCGGTATCAATTTCTGCCTCATGCTTCATATATGCGGCATTTTTAAAAATTGCAGAGATGGCTTTCAATGTACCATCAATTCACGAAGCCGGATACATCTGTTCCATGCTCTTTATCATTCCGGGATTTCCGTTTATCACAAGCGGAATCGACCTGGCAAAGCTGGATCTGCGCTCCGGTCTTGAACGCCTTGCCTATGCAATAATAATAGTCATGGTAGCCACGATGTTTGCATGGATTATGGCACTGCTTCTGCGACTGCAGCCTATGGACTTTGAAGACCTGAATCTGACCCCCGTACTACATCTAATCCTGAGGCTTATAATGAGCTTCTTCGGTGTGTTTGGATTCTCAATCATGTTCAACAGTCCAGCTCCCATGGCTGCAACAGCCGCACTTATAGGTTCCATAGCAAATTCACTGCGGCTTGAGCTGGTAGACCTGACAGGTATGCCGGCTCCTGCTGCCGCATTTGCCGGAGCTCTCACAGCAGGGCTTCTCGCATCATTTATCAAGCAAAACAACGGATATCCGAGAATATCCCTTACTGTTCCATCCATAGTCATAATGGTTCCGGGACTTTATCTGTATCGTGCTATATACAATTTCGGCATAATGGCACTTTCGGATGCTGTTTCATGGTTTGCATCAGCAATCATGATTATCATTGCACTGCCGCTCGGACTCATCTTTGCAAGAATACTAACTGATAAGACGTTTAGGTATTGCACGTAACAGAATCATACACATTATAAGCAGGCTTGTTTTATACCATTCAAGATCCAGACAGTACAAGCTCTGCACCAACATCCAAATATTAAACTCAAAAAACAAGGAGGCATTCATCATGCTTACAGCAGTTACAGGAATAAACTGGGGAGACGAGGGAAAGGGTCGTGTCATCGACCTTCTCGCAGAACATGCGGATATCGTAGTCCGCTATCAGGGTGGTAACAATGCCGGACACACAGTAGTTAATAAACAGGGAAAATTTGTCTTAAATCTGCTTCCATCCGGAATACTTCACCCAGATGTAGTATGTGTGCTCGGTGACGGAATGGTTATTGACCTAAACCATCTGTCCAATGAAATTGCACAGATCAGAACACAAGATATATCTGTTTCACCAAAAAACCTGAAATTATCAACAAAAGCCACAATTTCAATGCCGTGGCATAAAATACAGGATGAGCTTGAGGAAGAGCGCCTTTCAAAGTCCGGAGCAGCCTTCGGCTCTACCAAACGCGGTATTGCCTATGCATACAGCGATAAATACCGTAAAAAAACAATCCGTCTCGGTGATTTACTCCACTTAGACGAAGAGAATGTACAGGCCAGACTTAAGACCATGCTTGAAGCTAAAAACCTTGAGCTTGCAGGCTGCTATCATCAGGAGCCTATGTCTCTGTCAGCTCTTTTGTCATGGTGCAGGCAGAAGGCTGCAAAATATGCACCTTATATCACAGATACCGGTGCATTCCTTGAGGATGCACTATCAAAGGGAAAGCGTGTTGTACTTGAAGCACAGCTTGGTGCAATGAGGGATATAGACTATGGTATTTTCCCATATACTTCAAGCTCCTCCACCATCTCAGCTTACGGTCCTATAGGTGCCGGTATCCCCGGTGCCTCATTAGACCATGTGGTCGGTGTACTAAAGGCATACTCTACCTGTGTTGGAGCCGGACCATTTGTCGCAGAAAAAGCTATGAACGGTGAATGGACTGAAATGGTCCGCAAGTTTCCCTTTGATAGTGCATCCTCAAGGAATGCACTGGGGGCGAATATGGTGCTGCCACTGGAAGACCACGTCGTGTGGGTCCATTTGATGCCGTTGCAAGCCGCTATGGTCTAAAATGCCAGCATGCTGACAAAATCGCACTGACTAAGCTAGATGTCCTGAGCATCATGGATCAGATTCCTGTTATCACAGGATATCAGTATAAAAATGCTGTAACAAACGTCTTTGACCCCACCGAAAATCTCGAAAAATATACCCCGGTAGTCAAAATGCTGCCGGGGTGGAAAACCGATATATCAAATTGCAGGTCATATGATGAGTTGCCTGTAAATGCTAAGCGCTACATAAACTTCCTTGAGGACATGCTAAGACACGAAATACAATTTGTCTCAGTTGGAGCTGAGAGAAATCAATATCTTCTCAATGGTAAGTGGCTGTAATTGCCTTTAACCGACCTTTGCCTTGTTCTTCTTAGTCGCTGCCTCTGTCATCGCATACGGATCAAGCACCACATCAAGCTGCTTTTCCTTCATAAGTCCGTGCTTTAAAAGCAGCTTCTGGCAGCGCTCCTCATTTGCGGTTATTCCGATATGCAGTTGTCTGTAAGTGTGTCTACAGCATGTGTGAGTGTGCTTATCGAATCAAAAAGATTATAGAATTGATTCCGGGATTCTAAAAAAATACTATATTATTTTTCTGATTTACTAAGATATTGTATACACGAATGTGCTGCCACATTTCCTTCTCCGACAGCCTTCGTATACTGGTATGGCCTGCCCGTGCAGTCTCCCGCCGCAAAACAGCCTGCTACATTTGTCTGTTGGGCTCTATCCACCAATATATGTCCGTTTTCTATTTCAAGCTGCGGCATAAGCTTTGATGGTGCGATGGCGTTCCTGAGGCAGAATACTCCGTCTACGCTCTCAGTCTTTCCGCTTCGAAGCGTAATTCCTTCCACAAATGAGTCACCGATTAATGCTATAGGTGCATCCTTTGATATCTTTACATTTTGAAGCTCTATTTCACTGTCATTATAGGCTGGGAAATACAATACCTCTGCCGCAAGATCCGCAAGATATTTCACCTCATGCTCATACTTTTTGTCATTGCATATGACAGCTATCCTTTTATCCTTGTAAAACATGCCATCACAGGTGGCACAGTAGCTGAGCCTTTTTCCAAGCAGCTCATCCTCCCTGTCCAGCTGCTTTGCAGACATCACACCCATGCAAAGTATGAGAGTCCTTGCCTCATACATCTCATTGTCTGCAAGCACCATAAAGCCGTTTCCTGCAGGCATGATATTGGTCACAGTCTTTTCTGTTATATCAATTCCCGCAGCTCTCCTATGAGCGTCAAAGCGTTCAAACAGCTCCTGTCCGCTTATCTGTGGAAATCCGGGATAGTTTGTGATTTTCTCTGCCTTTTGCACCTTTTCGCTTAGGTTCTTCGAACCAAACCAAATAAAATCCTTTTTATATGTTTTTAAATTCAGGGCTGCCGACAGTCCGGCAGGACCTGTTCCTATTATTATACTATCATACATGCTATGCTCCTTGTACCAAATGTTTGTATATATTTAGACCTTATATATTGTGGGACACTAAGGTATACATCGAATTGCATGCAAGCATGCATCGATGATATCTTTTGACCCTATAATCATATTATATTATTGCAATGTCACATACAGTGCGCCTTCAATGCTTCGATATACTCCCTTGCATATCGTGAGAGTACCACACCCTTTCTGCTGATAATGCCTATCCTCATATACTCCTCCACATCAAGTGGCTTTGATATAATATTCCTTCCATTCAACTCAGCGGAAATCACTCCTGAGCACACTGTGTAGCCATTTAAGCCAATTATCAGATTAAAAAGTGTAGCTCTGTCTCTGACTCTGATATTCTTTCTGCTGTCAAGAGTGCTGACAAACTCCTCCGAAAAATACTGTGAATTGTACTCTCCCTGCTCATACGTCAGGTACGGATAGTCCTGCAGATCATCCATCGTGATGCTCTTTTTTGAAGCAAGCGGGTGACTGTCACATATGAATACATGCGGTGTGGCTGTAAAAAGCTCTGTGAACTCGAGTTCATTACGCTTTAGCATCTTTGAAAGCACCTCCGTATTCTTGGAGCTTAGATATATGACTCCCAGCTCACTCTTTAAATTCGTGACATCCTCAATAATTTCGTGAGTCTGCTCCTCCCTGATGGTAAAATCATACTGATATGCATCAAACTCTCTGATTACATCCACAAATGCATTCACCGCAAAGGAATAATGCTGACACGATACCGCAAAGTGTGGCTTACTCACCACATCATCCTTGTAGATCCCCTCTATGAGATCTACCTGCTCGAGCACCTGTCTGGCATGACCGAGAAATCTCTCACCATCTTCTGATAGTATCACTCCCTTGTTCGTCCTGATGAAAATAACTATCTGCATCTCTTTTTCCAGATCATGTATAGCACTGGTCACTGTGGGCTGCGAGACAAAAAGCTGCTTTGCAGCCTCTGTTATATTGCCGCATTCTGCCACTGTCACCACGTATTTTAGTTGTTGCAGAGTCATGTTCATCCTCCTCCGGTTACATATCGAAATATTATTTTACACATTAAATGTCTTACATCGCTTAAGTCATCTCGAAACTATTACTGTAAACCTAGTGTTACTGTATACCGATAATCTTTCTCAGTATCTCACCCAACAGCTTTCCGAGCATAAGCGGAATGACAACAAGCACCACATACCACAGCAGCTTGTCATACCACACCCTGCCATCAGGTTTACAGTAATAGTTTCGAGATGACTTACGCAAATACAGATGCAAGAAGCTGCAAAAAGCTCGCCACATGGAGCTTATTTGTTACCTTGCCAAGCGTAAATAAAAGCATCGCACCAAATAACATCGCTATATCTGCCTCCCACGGTATCATTTTACTATACGAAAACAGCTTAAACATATCACGAAACTCCATATGCAGCTCAAGAAACAAATCCACTGATGCTATTATGAGCAATACTGCTCCTATTGTCGAAAATACCGCTGCCAGATATACATAATTGTTTCCAATCCTGTGCTGTCTGAGCTTATATTTAAGCATACCCTTTTTCTGCACATACTGTGTACGCAGATAAGAATCTGTCGCAGATGCAATAGCCCTGTCGCAGTACTCGGCTGCTGTCCTGTATACTTTGGCTCCGGCATCGTTATTTTTAAGGGCAAACTCCACAAGGCTCTCTCCTGCCCTGTTGTTGCCACGCTCCGTCGCAGTAACCAGATACCCTGCACCAAGCTTCTGCTCCTTGCCATCAAAAAAGACAGTGACCAGATACTGTCCGTAATCGGCAAGTGCATCCACATTTCCAAGCTCCACCGCTTTCTTCCACCAAAACACTGCGCGCCCGGGATCTCGGTATGTGCCCTGGCCTCTTTCAAACATATTTGCTGCCATATTCATGGCATCTGCATCTTGCGCCTCTGCCAACGACAGAAACTGACGGAATGCGCCCTCCATAAGCCGAGTACTGCGACAGGATTTTGTCTGTATGCCACCATAGCCATATCAAACGCTGTACTTTTCATATTATTCTCCTTGACAGCCTTTGCTGTTATCTTTTTATTATAATATATTTAAAGCAATGATAGCAATATAACTTCTTTCCCAATTTATAGTAAATGCCGCACCCGAAGGTGCGGCATCTAAGAGGTTTATAAAATGTTTAGTTTAAAAGCTGTTTTAGTTGCAAGCTCTCTTCTTGCGATATGTAGCTGCTGTGATTGCAACCATTGCAAGTCCGAGTAAGCATACATATGTAGCTGCTTCATTGTCATCGCCACTCTTTGGAGCTGCTTTTTTAGTGTCATTCTGCTGTTTACCTGCAGTTTTCTTATCAAGAGTAATTGATGTTGCAGAAACCTTTTCCGGTGTTGGATCTGTCTTGCCCGGGTCTTTTGTTTTCTTCACCTCAGTAAGAATGACTGTTCCACCATCCTTTGCTGCCGGAATTGTAACAGCAACTGTTTTATCACTTCCTACAGTATATGTAGCACCGCTGTATAAATCCTTTACCTCTGTTCCTGCTGCTAAGCTAACCGGAACTTTTACTTCTTTTGCGGTATCCTTGATATTCATACCAACATATAAGGTTGTTCCTCCATAGGATCTTGAAACTACATCATAGCCTTCCTCATCAGAACCTGCCACAACTGTTCTGCTTCCTCTTGCAAATACATCTGTGTATGCATTACGGATGCTAAGCAGATTCTTATAATGCTGATATGTGACATTGTCCTTTGTTGCCTTAGAGAAATCCATGTCATATCTATTAGTCTGATATGGATAATTATTTAATCCGCTTAAACCAACTTCTTCACCATAATAGATAACCGGAATACCCTTTGCAGTAAGCTGTAAGGTAGCTGCAACTAACGCTGCTGATGTTGCTTCATCCTCGGTATAGCCTTTTCCGTTTATTAAGGAAGCCTTAAATCCATCTTCATCATGACTGCTTAAGAACTGACCTGTCATGTATGCGTTATTAAGTGCTGAATTTCTTGCAGAAAGGAATTTCTCTACAGAAGAAATATTGCCACTTACAAAGCTTGTTGCCTGGTCATTAAAATCGAAATCAAGATCTGCATCCATCTGACCACTACCTAAGGTACTACCATTTGACGCATATCCTGCACCATAATATTCTCCAATCATCTTGAAAGACGGATTTACTTCTGTTGTAGAATTTTTAAGTGCTGCCCATGTTGTACTGTCAACATGCTTTACAGTATCTACACGGAAATAGTCAACACCATAATCCTTCATCCATGATGTCTGCCATTCTACTAATTTTGCCCTGACATCTGCCTTTTCTGTTGCAAAATCCGGCAATCCAGACTGCCATGATTTAATATCGCCTTCACTGACGCTCTTATCCCTAAGCATATCAGCAAATGTTGATTCTGTACCATATCCTGCATGGTTTACAACAATATCAACCATAATACGCATACCACGTTTATGTGCTTCGCTAATCATAGTTTTAAATTCTTCTGTTGTACCCATTGTAGGATTCAATTTTGTAAAATCACTTGCCCAGTATCCATGGTATGCTGCATTATAAGGAACATCTTCTTTACCCTCATCTGTCACAGTTACACCTGCAATATTCTTTACAATTGGTGTAAGCCAGATTGTATTTACTCCTAAATCCTGTAAGTAATCTAACTTAGCTGTTACACCGGCAAAATCTCCACCATGATACAGTCCAGGGTTGTCTCCGTATGTATCTGTACCACTTGCTGTATTGTTAGATTCATTACCATCAAAGAATCGGTCTGTCATCATAAAGTAGACAACAGCTTCATCCCAGTCGAAATCATTTTCATTTTTCTTCACACGGTCTGTAATTTCAACATCAACTGTAGTACTGAATTTATTACCATACTGGTCTGTTACAGTAATTGGTAATGTCTTAGTACCTAATGTTGTATCTACAGTTGCAGAAATTGTAACAGCCTGACAGCTAAGTTACAAGTGAAGAAACATCAATACTTGCACTTGCAACTTCAAGTTTCTGAGTATCTGTATCAGCCTGTTTAACCTTAAACTTAACTACATTATTCTCATTGTAGTTAAATGACTTATTCATAACTTCTGCTGTAACTGTTGCATTTAATTTATAGTATTCAAAATATGAGTAATCTGCGTCATTATATTTTTCACTATTTGAATTGAATGCATCTACAACATAATTTCCATTTGCTTTGTAACGATAATGTGTTTTGCCATTTGTTAAACCATTCTTTACATACTCAAAACGCTTTGTTGTATCATTGTATGCAACCATTGGATACTCTGTTCCGTTTACGTCAACAGATACTTTCATATCCTTTAAGGTGCCATCTACAAATGCATCATCATCACGATAGTAGTATGATACCTGTTGATTTTCTGCATCTACTTCATAGCCAACATTATATGGCATAGCAATTTCCGGCTCACTGCCGGCTTTCATGCTGGCATAGATAACCTTCTGATCAGAAGGGAATGTAACTGAATGGTCTCCACCATCTTTAATCCATGGGTCACCTGTTGAATCTAATGCAATACAAAAATCAACCTTTGTGCAGGATGGTTTTGCTGGGATTGTTACTGTCCATTTATCTCCACCTACATATGTAAAATCGGTTAATACTGAAGCATATCCTGATGACCATGTATAAAACTGTGGTGTAATACCTTTTTCTTTTAATCCCGGATTCTCATAATCCAATACAAGGTATCTCTTTTCCGTTGGTACGATTACCGGTTTCTCATGAACCGGATCGGAACCATCCACATAATATAATACCTCATTCTCATCACCGCTTATTGTAAAAGAACGATCTGCAGTATCAGAGCCGCCATCCCATCCTTTTGTATTATCATAGCGTGCCTTTAATCCTACCGTTTTTCCTACATTACTGCCGGCAACTGTAATGGTCTGTTTAAACCATGTCACTTTATTTTCAGCATCATAATATGTTCCGTCAAAAACATAGGAACCGTCTAATCCGGCATTCCACATCCACAAATCAACTTTTCCCATGTCTGTGTCTGTTGATAAATCCTCATTGTAATAATAAATAGTAAATGTGTGGTCTGGAACCGGTGCCTCCCAGCTGTCCGGTGCTGTTTTATATACGGTTGTATCACCTTTTGTTCCGGTAACCCAGAGCTCAGTACTAGTTGATGTCACAGAAACATCAATATTATCCGTCTGTGTTCCGTTGTTATTATTAAAAATACAGCTGAAATTCTGTTTTACATCCTGTGTATATACTACATCATACCATCCCAAATGATCAGCATTTGCCGAAATCTGTCCGCCCGGCCATTCTTTTCCAACACCTGCTCCTGTTGCAGAGGCATCTGCTCCCCACATATAATTGTAAATAGTACTTCCCATTCCTGAAGCAAGATAATGAATGGTTGTTACATATTTCCAATCAGCAGGTTTTGTCTCTGACAAAGAACCATCAAACCAGTACTCTGCTTCTGCCTTTCCTTTTGTAGAAAGTGTTACGTCTTTTAACTGGTTTCCATGTCCATCATCATTTAAGATAAGAGAATAATCTGTACTGTTATCTAATGTCAGATGCATTGTATACCAGCCTTCATGACCTGCTGTTGCAGTCATGGTTTTTCCCGGCCATTCACCTGCTGGCTTATTAGTCTCCTTATATATATATGCTGCAACATCATCGCCTAATGTGCTCTTATAATTAATAGTCAGATCACATTCTGTTGGTACAGACTCCGGAATCAAAGTTTCCTTCTTTGAAGCATCCTTATACCACTGATATTTTCCATTGTCATCCAATAAACAATAAAGATTTGTATCAGAAGTAAAAGTCTTAATCTGCTCAATTGCAGCTCCTTCTGTCTTTATCTCCGGTGCCGCTGTCTCAGTAGAACCTGCATCAACAAACTGAAAGCCTGTCCACTCACTGCTCTGTACATCTACATAATAGAGCCCGGTGCTTTTCTCAAATGCAAGCTTTGGTTTTTCCTGATTCCCCCATTGTGAAATGGTGGCATTTCCTGCGCCATGGTTATCTACCGCAGCACCGGCAGCCCAGACATGGACAACCGGTGTATTCCATGTACTTGGTTTGTCCAAATACAACCGGATTGTCGGGCTAGCAGCATATGCAGTGGTTGCACCACCGATTGCTGGAATCATAGTCATAATCATAGCAAGCGCAAGTACCATACTAAAGATACGGCTTACAATGCCATTTTTCCTGTGAAAACGTTCTTTTAACTTTCCCATATTTCCTCTCCTTTTCTTATTATGTTTGTACGAAAATCCCCTTTCGCACGTTTTCGTATTTATATTATAGTCTTTTCGTTGGTTTTCGACTATTGGGATAAACAGAGATTTTATTCACGTAATTTTGGTAAAATTTACTATTTATTCATTTTTATGTAATATATGCGAAATCTTTTTAGTACTAAGAGTCCTAGATATAGTAGATAATTTTTCATTTGAAATTTTGTGAATTATTTTTTAAGCTATTTCCGGTTTTATTCGAAATCCCGGAGCTGCACTGATCTTTGAAAGGAAAGTTCTCACATTGTTTTTATTGAAGGAAGCTTTTACTTTTCCTGTGTTTTTTTCAAATGAAAAGGCACGGACAAGAAGCTGATATTCACTTACATCATCATAACCACCGTTGCATTTTTGAAGCAGACAGTCTGCGTCCAACAAAATTGTCTGGAGACGCTGGTTATAATCTTCCTTCCTCTGCCGGTAAATCACTTTATTGTAATCAGCCGGATCATAGTAATGCTCCAACCGGTATATTTGGACGTGATTTTCTCCATTTTCTCTACATCTATTGTACCACTTATAAAGAACGAATTTCTGTTTATGTGAAGTTTTCAAGGTACCAATTTATGGTTTACAAGGGATTGATAGCATAGTAGGCAGACCTTGGGGAGCTGTAATCCTTAAATCTTTTAAAACAGCACCCAAAATTCAGCCCAAAAGCCGGAAAAATTGCGAGAAAAGTAGCTGAAACTGCAAAAATCACCAAAACAGCTTCCAAAAACCAGCCCAAAAGCCGGAAAAATTGCGAGAAAAGTAGCTGAAACTGCAAAAATCACCAAAACAGCTTCCAAAAACCAGCCCAAAAGCTGGAAAAATTGCGAGAAAAAGTAGCTGAAATCACTATAAATCCCAAAACAGCACAAAAATATGAGGATTATGGCATAATGGTGGGCTTTAATTATTTCACAAAAAAGAGCCCGCACATTTCTGTGCAAGCTCCTTTTGAAATCTAAAAAAATATAAAACTATAAAAAAGTATATTGTTTTTTAATTATATATTTAATCTCTAAATCAACTATCCCCAGATGATTTCTTCCTTGGCGGCCTCCACATTTTCCTCAGAATGCTCCACTTCCTTTGAGAAGATCCTTGCCACCTCCATCTGGTCCTCTATGGTGAAGCTGCCACCGTTTTTGTAGAAGCGAGTAGCATTCATATCCCTGACTATCATGGTAAACATGACGCTTAAATATGCATAAACCATGATATTTGAGTCATAGATGGCATTCATGATATATCTGAAGGTAAAGTATACAAGAAGCTGCTCAATATCGTTTTCACGGTAATCGCCGCTAGTCATGTACTCCTTCATGCGTTTTTCATAATCAGCCTCTGTGAGGACTGTCTGCATATCATCCTTGAAATCCTGCCACACCTGGCGCAATAGTTCCATCTCATTGATAATACCGAAGCGGATATCAAAATGCTCAAATGAAAAATCATTAAACGAAAGCCAGTCTATATGCTTTTCAACATCGTTTTGGCTCAGCTTCTTCTGGTACTCGTTTGCCCTGTCAAGATACTCATCCACGCGTACTCCGATTGGCTTTGTCCTGTCTTGGAGTATGGCGATCAGCTCGCGCTGCACCTCCTCAAAAAAGGCAGCCTCCTCCTCTGTGACTCCCTGGTCATCATCGCTGTCGCCAAAAAGCTCCTGCTCTACAAACTTAACAGGCTTTGTTTTGCTGAAAAATATACGGCAGACCTCCTCGCACGCAAGGCTCAGGCACTTCTGCTCCACGTTTCTGTACTCTATGCCAAACCTTGGAAAATCGGTGCACACCTCACTAAGCGATGCCTCGCCAGCTGCTATGTACAAATCACACAGATTCTTGTCGTTTAGCATGATGCAGCGACCGCAATTGTTTGTACGGATGCCGTGCCCGCCATCCTCCGTCTCATACATGCCCTTTCTCAGACGCTCTCCGACCTCTCCGGGCAGTGTCTGATAATACTCATATGAATCCTCATCAATATCAATTTCCCAGCCCAGACAGCAGCTATCCTTGCAGTCTCCGGCTATGCAGCTAAACTCTGAAAAATAATCAGGTACACGGACTATCATACTTCTCTCTCCTTCAGTAAATCTTCGTTTGTTGTATCACTGTGCTTATTTCTGAAGCGCGCTTCTATAGCCGCCCAGTCAGGGTCCTCATATGTATGAGACGGAGGATGGCGGGCACGGCATCTAAAAAAGTTGTAGCCTATGTATCCGATGCACCACACAAGCCCTGCAAATGTCGTAGAAAATGCTATCTTTATGATACTCTTAAGCAAGAGTGGAAGTGTCAGCATATCATTGCCAAATGCTATGATAATCACATGAATAGGCTTAATCAGCATAAGCCAGCCTCCCACATAAAGCGCCGCTAAAATTCCAAGCGCATAGCACAGTATTCCTAATAATTTGTCACATTTTTTCTTCATTTCAAATCCTCTTCTTAAAATCCGCTTATCAAAGATTCTTCTTAAATCCGCTTATCAAATCTTCTTTTCTAATTACAATACAGCAATTTAGTCACACATAACGATTTATATTTTCGTAAATTCCAGTATAGACACTTCTCCTGTTGCTCTTGTCTTCTCCATGTCTATCACACGCTGGTTTGCAGAGCCCTTGAATTTGAGCGTGATATCCTTCTGTTCCTCTATAAACGGACCATCTACCAGGACATCTATCATAGATAAAAGCTCATCCGTATACTCTGTGTGCTTGCGTCCGTTTTCTAACAGTTCTTCGTACAGATAGCCTGTGTAAGCCCACACATCCTTATTGGGATAGCGCTCCTTAACTCTTCTCATAAACGGCACAAGTGCCTCCTGATTCTCCTCCTCAAAAGGATCACCGCCTAAAAGGGTAATTCCCTGCACATAGGCAGGCTTAAGCGAGTCGAGTATCTCGTTTTGTATCTGTTCATCAAACGGCTCTCCATAGTCAAATTCCCATGTCTGCGGCTGAAAACAGCCCTTACAGTGATTTCTGCAGCCTGATACAAAAAGCACAGTGCGGCAGCCCAGTCCGTTCGCTATGTCACAATATTTTATTCCTGCGTAGTTCATACTTTTTCCTCGTATCTGAGATTATAGTTCCATTTAAAAATTGCACTGCCTATTATTATAACATATCCTATCACACTTAGATAGTCCGGTATCTGTTGCAAAAAGACAAAGCCAAGCAGAGCGGCAAAGATAACCTGCGAATAGTCGAACACCGATATCTCCTTTGCAGGTGCCTTGGTGTATGCCTTTGTGATTGAAAGCTGTCCGCCTGTAGCGGCTGCTCCTGCAAAAAGCAGCATGACTATCTGATATACACTCATAGGCTTTGCTCCGACAAGCAGAAACGGAGCCGTCACTATACATGAAAATACCGAAAAGCACATGACTATCACAGGTCCTCTCTCTCCCTGCTTACCGAGTTTTCGCACAAATGTATACGCTACACCTGCGCTAAAACCTCCTATTACACCAATCATGGCATTAAAAAACTGCACATTCATAGATGGCTTCACCACAAAAACAGCACCTATAAACGCCGTCACCACGCACAACCACTCTGTCTTGTTTGCTTTCTCCTTAAGCACAAAATATGACATGATTATGGCAAAAAACGGTGACAATTTGTTTAGAATATTGGCATCTGCGATGGCCAGATGGTCAACTGCATAGAAATTGCATATAAGCCCTGTTGTTCCAAAGAAGCTTCGCAGAAAAATCCCCTTCCAGCTATCCTTTTTTATTTTGAAGCCTTCATCACTTTTTGCAAGTAAGATAACAGCCGCTACTGCTGCTACCGCATTCCTGAAAAAGGCCTTCTGCATGGTCGGCAAATCTCCAGACATCCTCACAAAAAATGTCATCAGGGCAAAAAAGAATCCTGCCATTATGATATATATTATTCCTTGTTTCTTATCGTTCATACTTATAGTATAACGTATTCTGTCAAGAGGGGATAAATCAAACGTCTGCCATTTTGCTCGCAAAAAAGACCGCCCGGATGAGCGGTCCTTTTAAGATAAAGGGAAAAATATATTAAATTCTGCCTACGGATTCCCCCTCCAGCAAAATTCCTTCAACAACAGCTCTCTCTACAAGTGCTGTTTTAGGCTTTTTAATGGTGCTTATCAACCTGTCTGCTGCTTCCCTGCCTATCTTGTCAGTGTCCTGTCTGATAGTGGTGAGCTTCGGGCTTAGCATCTGTGAAACTCTTGTGCCATCGTATCCGGCTATTGATATATCCTCCGGAATCCTAAGCCCCCTGCTTCTTATAACATTGATGCCTCCGATTGCCGCCGTGTCATCCGGATAGATGATACATGTAGGTTTGTCAGGTAAATCGAGTAAATATTCTGTCTGCTTTGCAACATCCTCTGTTTCCAGATACCTTGCTTCCCTGACATACTCCTCAGGAATATCTATTCCATGATTCTCAAGTGCCCTGTAATATGCTGCCAGCCTGTCGCGTGTAACACTCGAAAAATCCTGTCCATGTATGTAAGCGATTTTCTTATGTCCCATGCCTATTATGTAATCAAGCAGCTCGCCCATACACTTTACATTGTTGGAGCTTACTGCCGAACAGCTATAGTGTACGTAGTCAATTGTGACCACCGGTATGTCGCTGCTCATCAGCTCCTGCACCTCATTGTCCTGAAACCTGGCACATACGATTACGACTCCATCGAAATTTCTGTACTTACAGTGCTCTAGGTATGATAATTTTTTTCCGACCGGACTTGTATTGATAAATGTAATATCATATCCAAGCATCTCAGCCTGTGCCTTGATTCCGTTTAGCACTCCGGCAAAATACTCATGCGTAAGTCCCATCGCCGCCTCATCGAAATACAGTACTCCGATGTTGTTCGACTCGTTTGTCTTAAGAACTCTGGCCGCAGCATTAGGAAAATATCCCATTTCCTTAGCTATCTTCTTTATTCTGTTTTTGGTCTCAGCGCCAATATCCTTCTGGTCATGTAATGCCTTGCTGACTGTCGCTGTCGAAACACCACATCGTTGTGCTATGTCTTTCAGTGATACCATATCGTTCCTCATTTCGAATTGATTGCTTAATTGTTTTCGTATCTTTACTATACCACAATTCGTTATTATTGCAACCTCTAATTTACATTTTCAATATTTTTTCACACTTTTTATCATCTTTTATTGTGCATTTTGTACAGTGTTATGTATTTAAAACGATTACGCTTTTGTTCTTAATTATTATACAATTATAATTACTTAAGTGATATTATCTCATCAGCATTTTTAACTATAACATGCAGTTTTCTTTGTATATATGTCATAAAAGCATTATTTTTTATTGTTTTATGCTTGATTTTTAGATATTCGCATTATATACTTCTATGTATAAGTAACTTAAACGTTTGCGTACATTTAATAAAAAAGGAGATTTTATATATGAAATTTGGACACTTCGATGATCAAAACAAAGAGTACGTCATCACCTCTCCAAGGACTCCGTTACCATGGATCAACTACCTCGGATGTGAGAATTTCTTTTCTCTGGTATCAAATACCTGCGGTGGCTACAGCTTCTATAAGGATGCAAAGCTTCTGCGTCTCACCAGATACCGATACAACAACGTGCCATACGACAGCAACGGACACTACTACTATATAAAGGATGGCGACACAATCTGGAATCCTGGCTGGATGCCTTCTAAGACCGAGCTTGACTCATACGAATGCCGTCATGGCATGGGCTATTCTGTTTTCACAGGAGTAAAAAACGGCTTAATGGCTCAGCTTACCGACTTTGTTCCTATGGGCTCTACCTGCGAGATCAATAAGCTCACATTGAAAAACACATCTGATAAGAAAAAAGACTTTTCGGTTTTCTCATATGTAGAATTTTGTCTGTGGAATGCCATGGATGACATGACCAACTTCCAGCGTAACTTCTCTACCGGAGAGGTTGAGATTCACGCCGGTGGCTCCCAGCTCTTCCACAAGACAGAATACAGAGAACGCCGCAATCACTATGCTGTATATGCTGTAAATGCCTCTGTTGACGGATTTGACACAGACAGGGATTCATTCTTAGGTGCCTACGGCGAAAACAGCGCGCCTTCCGTTGTAGTAAATAATCAGTCTAATAACTCTGTTGCAAGCGGCTGGGCTCCTGTCGGCTCTCATCACCTGAAGGTAGCTCTTGAGCCGGGCGAAGAAAAAACATATATATTTGTACTTGGATATGTAGAAAACCATGTGAACGAAAAATGGGTTGGACGCGCTGAATACGGAATCATAAACCGAGCTCCTGCCGATGCACTCCTTGCAAGATTTGACACCACCGAAAAAGCCGACGCTGCTTTAGCAGAGCTTAAGGCTTACTGGGATAAGCTGCTTGGCCACTTTACCATAGCTTCATCAGAGGAAAAGCTTGACCGCATGGTAAATGTATGGCATCAGTATCAGTGCATGGTTACCTTTAACATGAGCCGCTCTGCTTCTTATTTTGAATCAGGCATCGGGCGAGGCATGGGCTTTAGGGATTCCTGTCAGGATCTGCTTGGCTTCGTGCATCTGATTCCGGACAGAGCCAGGGAGAGAATACTCGACATTGCAGCCACACAGTTTGAGGATGGCTCTGCTTATCATCAGTACCAGCCTCTCACCAAAAAGGGCAATGCCGACATAGGCTCAGGCTTTAACGATGACCCTCTGTGGCTTATCGCTGCTGCCGCTGCTTACATCAAGGAGACAGGCGACTACTCTATTCTTGACGAGTCAACACCATATGACAGCGATCCTTCAAAGGCAACTGACTTTATGGAGCATCTGCGCCGCTCCTTCAACTACACAATCAATCATCTCGGCCCTCATGGTCTGCCACAGATTGGACGTGCTGACTGGAACGATTGTCTGAACTTAAACTGCTTCTCCGAGGAGCCTGGCGAGTCCTTCCAGACCTTTGGACCATCTGAAGGGCCTAATGCCGAATCTGTTTTTATCGCAGGCATGTTTGTAAAATATGGAAAAGACTATGTAAAAATCTGCAGACACAAGGGACTTTGCGACGAGGTAGTATCAAGATATTTTTCAAAAGACCTCATGGATGCCGGCTGGGATGGCGAGTGGTATCTTCGTGCATACGACCACTACAAGCACAAGATTGGTTCCAAGGAATGTGAGGATGGAAAAATCTTTATTGAGCCACAGGGCTTTTGTGTTATCGCTGAAATCGGAAAGGATGAAGGGCTCTGCCTTAAGGCAATGCAGTCTGTTGAAAAATATCTTGATACTAAATATGGCATCGTGCTCTTGCAGCCGCCTTACCACAGATATCATGTGGAGCTTGGTGAAATCTCTTCTTATCCACCGGGATACAAGGAGAATGCCGGCATCTTCTGCCACAACAATCCTTGGATTTCTATAGCCGAGACTGTTATCGGTCGTGGAAACAGAGCATGGCAGGTATACACCAGAACCTGTCCTGCATACATTGAGGATATCAGCGAGATTCACCGCACCGAGCCTTATGTATACAGCCAGATGATTGCCGGAAAAGACGCGCCTAACTTCGGTGAAGCAAAGAACAGCTGGCTGACCGGTACTGCTGCATGGACCTTCCTGGATGTCTCACAGTACATCCTCGGTATACGTCCTGACTACGATGGTCTCATCATAGATCCTTGTATTCCTGACACTATGGACGGCTTTACAGCTAAGCGCAAGTTCCGTGGCAATACTTACCACATTACCGTCAAAAATCCTGCTCACGTACAAAAGGGTGTGACAAAGCTCATCGTGGATGGTGCTGCTATTGATGGCAATATGATTCCGGCTATTAACGGAACCGGACACGATGTTACAGTCGAGGTTACAATGGGCTAGAGATACCAGACGGCCTTTGTACTGCTTCAATATGACCCGGAATACGAAAATGCCGCCGCAGAGCAAGCTCTACGGCGGCATTTAAACTGCTGGTGATGTTCTTCCCATGTCTTTATTTCTTCTCCAAAGGATGCTGTTATGTAATTGAGACCTGCCACATATGCTCCTCGGTCTCTCCCATGTGAAACAGCTCCACAGTCTGTTCATCATGAGTATCATCAGGCTCATAGTTGCCAAGAAGATGTATGAGATACTTCTCCTGCTCATCTGCCGGCGATACCTTATCAATGTGTTTTTGCAATTCCTCAAGAAGCTGCTTTGGCTCCATGTCGGCATCGACTGCGATTCCAAAGCACTTCTTCGCAAGACCTGCTGTATAATACAGCTCGTAGTTACTTACAAGCACTGATTTCTGGCGTAAGCATTTAAGTATGATGCCTTGTCTGGCTATTGATGTAATCATATTATTCCTTTCCGAGTTAGCTGGAATACCTCTAAGTCCAAGTTATTTCCATTATACCCTATTTGCTTTTTGTTTCAAGAGTATAGCATGATATAGCTAAAGATAACTTAAGAGAGTCCTATGAAGTGGCAACAAATCCCGTCAGGAAATAATAAAGTGCTCCCATTGCCTTTCCAATAGCCATAGAAATCACTATAATCCCAAGACCGGCGCGAAGCTTCATGCGCTTATATATAATAGGGAATGTGTGCAGTATTTCTGCGAGTGCAACTGCAATACAGCCGACAAATATTCCGACACACAATCCAAATATTGCAATAATTATATTCCCACAGATGTTGCTTACAGGTACTTTGGGCATATTTGCAAAGCCCAGATTATATGCCGTATCAAGCACTGACGATATATTACCTGCCACCACACCACATATCATGACATTTTCTATAAGTATTATATTTTCTATCCTGCTGCACCGAAGTATACGCGGCACCACTCCTATCACGAGCACGAATGCAAATACACCGGCTGACACTCCTGCCCCTGCTAAAAACGCTATCACTGACAAAATTATTTCACGCAATATATATTCAAACATCCTGCTTTTCCTTTACCTTGTCTATTATTGTGTTCCACGTATCCTTATTATGCTTATCCATCTCCACCTGAATCGGTGTGACATCGTCGGATAGCTTACGCTTTCCGATATGATTAAAAAACAGTATGATTCCAACCGCCAGACCAAGAGGCCCGTATAGACAATGAAATTGCCCAAATGCTTGGTGCGCCCCACCAATTTAAGGAAGATGGTAGACGTGCCGGCGTCCATCTGGAACTGATTGCGCACTTGGGTACTCCCCGGTTGCGGAATTAGAGCAGGAATAAAATCGATATCATCCACCGTTCCGTCAAAATCATACTCCATGGTAGTCTTCAAATAACCGCCAGACCAATGCAGTAAAACACCTCAAGCACCGACACCTGTGGCTTGTCCACACCCATTATCTGCTTATAAAAATGCTCAAACACACCTGATATCGAAATATCATTATTGAAAGCCATGATTGTAAAAGCTGAACCAAAAAATATAAGTATACACACCGCTGCAACCTTTAGTGCTTCAAGAATCTTATTTTTGCTGTTGTCGTCATACTCTACAAGTACCTCCGGCTCACCAATGCTTATAACCTGTGCATCATCATAGATTTCCGTGATCTGCTCTATTATTTTCATTACAGATATCACGCTCTTTTTACCGCGTATCTTATCCACGATCATTCCCTTTATCTGTCCCTCATAGCGTGAATATTTGCAATACACACTAGCTATGTCATTGATGCAGACCTGCCTGCGGTGAAGTGTTTTCTGCTGTTCTGCGCGTATATACACGAGAATTTTTTCTTTTGAGCTATCAGTATGCTCCGGCATTTTCATGCTCCCTTCGATTAATATTCATATGTATATAATTTCCATTTATTTTGATTTTATACACTAAAAGATACACATGTATTAAATCAATATTTTTCGTGCGATATATTGTTTTTTTCGTGCAAACATCATAAAATAAATATAATTAATCTAAAGAGTGAGGTAACAAATGGCATACACTAAGGAAATACTGACTCTCGCCGTGGAAATTGGCGATTGTATGCTCAGAAACGGTGCAGAAATCTACAGAGTGGAAGACACTGTGGTTCATATACTAAGTTCATATGAGGTGGAGGAATTTGACGTATATGTGCTGTCAAACGGAATATTTGCAAGTGCAAATGAGAACAAGGAGGATGCCTGCAGCATCGTGCGCCACGTACCGCTTGGTGCTGTCAATCTGGCAAAGATCAGCGCGTTAAACCAGCTCGCAAGGGACATATGTGACCAGAAAATCTCCCTGATCGACTCATGGGACAGGCTTGAGCAGTGCAAAAATATTCCTAATTACAAAAAAAGCGCACAGATTTTCTTCTGTGGGCTCGGAAGTGCCTGCTTTTGCTATCTTTTTGGCGGAAGCTGGCTTGACTTTGTTTTTGCATTTGTTATAGGCTCACTGGAGCAGGTGCTTTTGTTTGGTCTTAAAAAATATAAGTTCACAAGGATTATAACCAATATTCTTGCCAGTCTTTTTGTGACACTGCTTGCCACCGCAAGTACACTTACAGGGCTTTCTCTTTTACCTGATAAAATCATTATAGGAGCTATCATGCCACTTGTTCCGGGAATAGCATTTACAACATCTATCAGGGATATCTATAATGGGGATTATCTGTCCGGTACGATACATCTGCTCGATGCACTGATCACAGCCGTGTGTGTTGCTGTAGGAGCATGTCTGCCATTTGTTGTGATGAAATATATTGGAGGGCTTTAAGCTATGGAGTTTATAATACAATTTATTGTGGCTCTCTTTGCCACATTATCGTTTGCAGTTATTTTTTCCGCTCCAAAAAAGGAGCTGTTTTACTGCGGTTTTACAGGAGCGCTTGGATGGATCATCTACTATATAATGGTTCAGTTTGATATGGGTGTTGTGTTTCCATCGCTTATCGCGACACTGTGCCTTACGATAATGGCGCGCATTTTTGCTGTGGCACGCTCTATGCCTGTGACAGTTTATCTGCTTTCCGGTATCTTTCCTCTTGTGCCGGGAGCAGGAATTTTTTACACGGCATATTATCTTTTTACTAACGACAGGGCACTTTCCTCCTCAAAGGGCATTGAAACCTTTGAGGTGGCGGGTGCCATCGTGCTTGGTATCATATTCGGGTTTGGCATACCGCAGAGTTTGTTTAATCTGTTGAAGCCTAAGAAAAAATGAATTACTTGAACTATGTCAAATTTGCAATTTTCTGCGCCAGATCCTCGAGATACTCCCAACGCTCCATTTTCTCCATCAGCTGCCCCTCGAGGTCTTCCTTTTCCTTTGTGAGCTCGTTTAACTTACCAAAGTTAGTGGCATTCTTTACCATCTCATCATCTATCTCAGAAAGTCTGTTTTCCAGCTTTTCTATGTCAGCCTCTATCGTCTCGTACTCTTTCTGCTCTTTGTAGGTAAATTTGAGCTTTTTCTCATGCCCCCAGGTTTCCATGGATTTCTTCTTCCGGGCTTCTTTTGAGTCTGTACCATCTGATGCAGTATTTTCCTGTGCTCCTGTGGATGCTGCATTTTCTGATATGACCTGTGGATGCTGCATTTTCTGATACGGCTTTTCCTGTCGCAGGCTGTGGGCGTTTATTCATATAGTCGGTGTATCCGCCCTCATACTGTACGATTTTTCCGGCTCCCTCAAATGCAAAAATACGCTTTGCGATCCTGTCAAGGAAATACCTGTCATGGGATACCGTGATGACTATTCCGTCATAGCCATCCAGATAATCCTCTAAAATAGCCAGTGTCTCGACATCAAGGTCATTGGTCGGCTCGTCAAGTATCAATACATTCGGTGCGCTCATCAGCACACGAAGCAGATAGAGTCTTCTCTTCTCTCCACCCGAGAGCTTGCCTACCGGGCTGTACTGCTGCTCCGGTGGGAATAAAAACCTCTCAAGCATGGCAGATGCTGACACAAGTCCGTCTGCCGTGTGCACAAACTCGGCTGCTTCTTTCACATAATCTATCACACGAAGCTCAGGCTCTATATCCACTTCCTGACCGAAATATCCTATCTTTATCGTCTGTCCTATCTCTACCTCACCTGAATCAGGCTCGATAAAACCTGCGATTATCTTCATGAGTGTGGACTTTCCGCAGCCGTTTTTGCCTACAAAACCGATACGGTCATTTTTCAGGAAAATATACGTAAAATCCTTTACACAGACGATATCTCCGTATGCCTTTGAAATATCATGAAGCTCTATGGTTGTCCTTCCCATACGCGATGAAACCGATGAAAGCTCAACTTTTCCGTCTGTCTGCGGTCCTTTTTGGTCTCGCAGAGCCTCATATCTTTGGATGTGTGCCTTCTGCTTTGTGGAACGAGCTCTTGCGCCGCGTTGCATCCACTCTATTTCTTTTCTAAGGATGGACTGACGCTTGCGCTCACTTGCCCTCTCGCTCTCCTCCCTGGCTGCCTTAAGCTCAAGAAAGCCCGAGTAGTTTGTATCATAGCTGTAGGTCTGTCCCTTGTCCACCTCAACGATTCTGTTGCAGACACTGTCTAGAAAATAACGGTCATGTGTGATCATGATGATTGCACCCCTGAAACGGCGCAGATAATCCTCAAGCCACTCCACCATCTCGTAGTCTAAGTGGTTGGTCGGCTCGTCCAATATAAGCACATCACACGGCTTAAGTACGACTGTTGCAAGCGCAAGCCTCTTTCTCTGTCCTCCTGAGAGCTCACCGGTCTTTTGCGCCATATCTGTGATATCAAGCTTCATAAGAAGTGACTTTGCATCACTTTCTATACTCCAGCGCATGTCCTCATCCAACTGCGAGGTAACCACACGGCCCATCACATGTTCAAGTGCCGTCTCGTCCGGGTCAAACTCCGGATTCTGCGGCAGATAGTTTATCACTATATGATTTGCTGTGGTGACAGTTCCCTCATCCGGCTCTTCATCACCAGCCACAATCTTTAAAAGTGTAGACTTTCCTGTACCATTTATACCTATGATACCGATTTTTTCGTTTTCCTGCACATAAAAGGAAGCTTTAGAAAAAAGCTTCCTTCCAGTATATGACTTTGTTATATTTTCGACATTAATGATGTTCATCTTCTCGTATTTTCTCCTCCCTCTCATGCTCCTGCTTCTCCTTGGCCTCAAGGATTGCCTCATTGAGCGAAAGCATCTTTGCATCAAGCTGTCCTACGATACCTGCACACTCGCGCAGATCGCGGCTGATATACTCAGGTGCATTGCCCTCGAACTTGTAATATATCTTGTGCTCAAGGCTTGCCCAGAAATCCATAGCTATTGTACGAATCTGTATCTCAACCTTTGTGTCCTCCACCTTGTTTGAAAGAAAAATAGGCACCGAAACAATCATGTGGTAGCTCTTGTAGCCGCTCGCCTTCGGATGCTTCATATAGTCCTTTACCGATATGACGGTCAAATCATTCTGCCTGCCAATCATCTCAGCAAGCCTGTATATATCAGATGTGAACGAGCACACGATTCTGATACCTGCTATATCCTTTACATATGTGACCATATTCTCTATGGTGCTCTCGTAGCCTCCCTTTTTGAGCTTCTTTACTATGCTTTCAGGAGTCTTGATACGCGACTTTATGTACTCTATCGGATTGTAATTATGTATGTGAACAAACTCGTCATTTAATATTTCGAGCTTAGTATTGACCTCTTTCAGTGCAGAATTGTATAGAAACATCATAGTCTCCCAGCTATCAATGCCCTCCGCAAACTCTTGTTCCATTAAAAACCTCCCTGTGATCTATTCGCCTGTATATTTATCAGACTCTTCTAATCAATTATAGCATATTTATTCGCATAATTGGCAAATTATACCTATTATTTATATATTTTTTATTCTTGTTATTTTATATGTTGCTTATTTTTATTTGCACAGGTCCGCACGCTGCAGGCACAGCGGCACACACGTACTCTCTCGTAAGCGCATAGCGAAGCTATTTAGAATCTGTTGAATTATGCTTCACAACCAGAAATGCACCGGCATGGACGCCGGGGCAAGGCGTTATGCGCCATGGACGGCGCATAAAAGCCGTTTTCGTCAAGCATCGAAAACCAAAAGGCATCAATCCTCCTCGATGATGTGCATCTCGAGAAAATCAAAGTCGATATCCTCCACAAAATTATCCTTCGTAAAGCGGGTCTTTCCATGCCTCTTGAAATCACTTATGTTGCTGTCAAGCCAGATGGGCTTTCCCAGGTCAAAAGCAAGGCAGGCATCCTCAAGTGCCTTAAAGATCTTGTGTGTACGTGTGTCGTCACTGTCATTTTCTATTGTAATATCACGCATCAGGTGCGTGTCAGTATAAATCTTAAACCAAATACGCATATTATTCTCCCAAAAGCCTTCTCTGACGATTGCACTCATACATGAGCAAAGTGGCTGATATTGCGGCATTAAGCGACTCCACAGCTCCCTCCATAGGGATGCGGATATATGTGTCCGCCATGTCAGCTATCTCATCTGATAATCCATTGCCCTCATTTCCTATCATAAAGCCACAGGCTCCGGTGTAGTCCGGTCTGTCATAAGAGCACTTACCCTTTAAATGAGCTGCGTAGAGAGAAACTCCCTTTGACTTTGCATACTCTATAGTCTCCGGAAGGTCATCTGTGATGTAAAACGGCACACGGTAGAGTGAGCCCATGGTTGAGCGCACAGTCTTTGGATTAAAAATGTCCACTGTTGTGCGATTCATTATAATACCGCTTACACCTGCGCCCTCACCGGTACGGATCATAGTGCCTAAGTTTCCCGGATCCTGTATACTCTCAAGCACAAGAAGCTCTGTCTTGTCGCCCTTAAAAAGTTCATCTATCTCATAGTGCGGCATCTTTACTATAGCAAGCACACCCTGCGGAGTCTGCGTGTCAGACATGCTCTTAAACACCGAGTCACTCACTATTTCCGTTTTATCAAGGAAACGCTTCTTCTCTTCCTTAAACCTGTCATCATAAAAAAATGACTCAGACATATATACGGCACTTACCCAGTCATATGGCGCCTCAAAGCTCATCTTTGGACCCTCAACCACGAATACGCCCTGCTTTTTCCGCTCCTTTGCCTTGCTTAAAAGAGCCTGCACATTTTTTATGCTTTTGTTTGATGCACTTGTAATCATTTTCTTCTCTTTCTATATTGATGATATGAGTGTCAAAAAGTATTTTGCCCCTCATTTATGATTAACATTCGTCTTTCTCCGAATGCATAAATGCCCCTGCACCGGCACATGCACGCAACTACCTGCATTTGATGTGCCGGATACAAGGGCATTATATTTATCGTAACTATATTAGGTACTAAACCAGAGATTTAGAGATATCGTACATGTACTCGTCTACACTCTTCTTCATAGCAAGTGCCTCGTCGATATCGAAATCTACGAAATTGCCATCCTTGTGGGCAATAACTCTGTTTGACTTGCCCTCGCAGAGTAAATCAACTGCCATAGCGCCCATGATTGTAGCATATACACGGTCCTTGCATGAAGGGCTTCCACCTCTTTGCATATGTCCAAGGATAGTTGCTCGAGTCTCGATGCCTGTAGCAGCCTCGATTTCCTTAGCCATCTCCTGTGAATGTCCTACACCCTCAGCATTGATGATGATGTAATGCTGCTTGCCGAGCTCTCTTGCGTGAGCTACTCTCTCGATGAGTGCCTCAAGGTTGTTGTCATACTTCTCAGGAAGTAATACTTCCTCAGCGCCGTTTGCAAGACCACACCATAATGCAATGTATCCTGCTCCACGTCCCATAACCTCAATGATTGAGCATCTCTCATGTGATGTAGATGTATCACGTACCTTGTCAATAGCCTCCATAGCTGTGTTGCAGGCTGTATCAAAACCGATTGTGTAATCTGTACATGCGATATCAAGGTCGATTGTGCCTGGAAGACCGATTGTATTGATGCCAAGTGCAGCAAGCTTCTGCGCACCCTGGAAAGATCCGTCACCACCGATAACTACGATAGCATCGATACCATGCTTCTTACAGATTTCAGCGCCCTTCTGCTGTCCCTCTGCTGTAACGAACTCCTTACATCTGGCTGTCTGTAAGATTGTACCACCGCGTGAGATTGTGTCTGAAACGCTCTTTGAATCCATATCCACGATTTCTTCATTTAACAGACCTGCGTATCCTCTCTTGATTCCTTTAACCTTCTTGCCCTTTGAGAGAGCCTGACGAACAACGGCACGAATCGCTGCGTTCATTCCCGGTGCGTCGCCACCACTTGTAAGTACACCTATTGTGTTAATCTCTTTTGCCATTGGTATAACCTCCATATGTTAAAAAATTATCATTTATTCTAATCCCAATCTATTGTACTTGTTTTAGCACATTTTTTCAATATTCTTTTCAACAATTTTCGCATTTTCTTTGTCTAAAAATTCCAAAAGCTGCTCCATGAGCTCATTATTTGCATTTACGGAATAATTTCTGCCAAGTTTTTTCATCTGCTTTGTATCTGCGATGTAAATTATGACCTCATCTCCTCCGTCAGATTCACGGATTGTCTCAAGAAGCCTGCTCTCATTTTTCTTATAGTCCTCCATCGTATCAAACCTGAGCCATAGCTGCTTCGGAAGCTCATCAAACGGTATGATTCTCTCGCAGATTATCTTGCCGTTCTGCTCATCCTCGACTGTCGCATGTCCGATAACAAATATTTTAGCATCGTCCTGTAAATATCTCTGGTAGCGCTCGTAATCTCTCGGAAAAATAATTACCTCAACAGTTCCTGTCAGGTCCTCTATCGTGATAAAAGCCATGGCCTGATTGTACTTGGTAAACTTAATCGTCTTTGTGGCTATCATGCCTCCGATCACCACGTGCGCATTGTCCTTTATCTTTACAGCACCGCTCTCCTCTTCAAGCACAAAATCTATCGCATTTGCTGTGATGTTTTTCTTTAGGGCAGCTGCATATTTTTCCAGAGGGTGTCCGCTTAAATAGATGCCAAGCACCTCTTTTTCATAGGCCAGGGCTTCCTCAGCGTCATATTCACCAACATTTGGATACTTAAGCTCAAATGACTGCCTATCCTCATCTGAGACCAGGTCAAATAGGCTCATCTGCCCTGCCATTGTTGACTTTTTGTCATGCTGCACCCTGTCCACAATCGATGCATACACCATTGCCATCTGCTTTCTCGTGCCGTCGAGTGAATCGCAGGCTCCCGCCTTTATCAGATTCTCAATCGCACGCTTGTTGATAAGCTCCTTCTGGCAGGTTCTCTCGATAAAATCAGAGAGTGTACGGTATCTGCCACCACTTTCTCTCTCCTCGATTATCTGGTCTATGACCGGCCGTGAATATGACGCTGAGGAAGCCAAGCGATTTTATGGCGTACATGCCATATCTGACATGGTCACCCTCTGCGGTAAACTCGCCCTGTCCACAGTTGATATCCGGCGGAAGCACCTTAATACCCATATCACGACAGCTGTAAAGATACTGCGCCGCCTTGGCTGAATTGTCTATAACGGAAGTCATGAGCGCTGCCATAAATTCGACCGGATAGTAGTTTTTGAGCCACGCAGTCTGAACACTGATTTTCGCATACGCGGCTGCATGTGATTTGTTGAACGCATACTTAGCAAAATCAACCATCGAATCGTATATGCTGTTGGCAGCCTTTTCATCTATGCCGTTTGCCACACAGCCCTTTATACCGCGCTCCTCGTCTCCGTACACAAAGCTCTGGCGCTCTGCGTCAATGACATACTGCTTCTTCTTGCTCATGGCACGGCGGATGTTGTCCGCCTGACCCATTGTATAGCCTGCGAGCTTCTGCACTATCTGCATGACCTGTTCCTGGTATACTATACAGCCGTAGGTCGGCTCTAAAATACTCTCAAGCTCAGGTGTCACATAGCTTATCTCCTTTGGATTGTTCTTGCCCTTTATATAGTTGGGAATGAAATCCATAGGGCCCGGACGATAGAGCGAAATACCGGCCACGATGTCCTCAAAGCTCTGTGGACTGAGTTCCTTCATGAAGCTTTGCATACCTGCAGACTCTAGCTGGAATACCCCTTCCGTCTTTCCTGTTCCGATAAAGTCAAGTGTACCCTTATCGTTGAAATCAATATGGTCGATATCCACATCAATCCCCCTTGATGCCTTGATATTCTTCACAGAATCCTTTAGCACCGTGAGTGTACGAAGCCCCAGAAAATCCATCTTTAAAAGGCCAAGCTCCTCGAGCTGTACCATGTTGTACTCTGCGGTAGGGCTTCCGTCGTTTGCCCTTCCAAGAGGCACATAATCGCTCGCCACACCCGGATAGATTACCACACCTGCTGCATGCACGGACGTGTGGTTTGGCAGTCCCTCAAGCCTTTTTGCCATATCTATCATTTCATGCACTCTCGCATCACTGTCGTAAATGCCCTTAAACTCCGGGTTCATCTGAAGAGCCTTGTCAATCGTGATATTAAGCTCCTGAGGCACCATCTTTGCAAGCCTGTCAGTCTCTGCATATGGGAAATCCAGTGCCTTTCCGACTGATTTTATGACACCTCTTGCTGCCATCGTACCAAATGTGACTATCTGTGTTACAGAATCGTGTCCGTACTTCTGCTGAACATACTCTATGGCGCGATATCTCTCCGCATACTCGAAATCCACATCGATATCAGGCATGGAAACTCGCTCAGGGTTAAGAAATCTTTCAAAAAGCAGATTGTATTTAACCGGATCAATATCCGTGATTCCGGTACAATAGCACACCCTGCTTCCCGCCGCGTACAATAGCACACCCTGCTTCCCGCCGCTGAGCCTCGTCCCGGGCCTACCCAGCAGTCGTGCGTGCGGCACCAGTTGATATAATCCCACACGATAAGGATATACTCTATAAAGCCCATGGTCTTTATGATACCAAGCTCATAGTCCATATCTGCATGTATCTTTTTAAGCTCATCAGCACTGTACTCGCCACAGCCTATGTATTTCTCCCTAAAGCCCTTCTCGCAAAGCTCTGTAAGGAAGGCTTCGGCACTATCATAGCCCTCTGGCACCTCATACTTTGGAATCTTGTAATTGCCAAACTCAAGCGTCACATTGCATCTGTCGGCAATTTTCTGTGTATTCTCAATAGCCTCTGTGGCATATGGGAAAAGCGCTCTCATCTGCTCTTCGCTTTTTACGAAAAACTGTCCGCCATCATAGCGCATCCTGTCCTCGTCAGACACCTTCTTCCCGGTCTGGATGCACAAAAGCACATCATGTGCCTCCGCATCGGACTCGTAGGTGTAGTGCACATCATTAGTACACACTAACCCTATTTCAAGCTCCTTGCTCATCCTAAGAAGCTGCTGATTCACAAGCTTCTGGTCATCAATGCCATGGTCCTGCAGCTCAAGGAAGAAGTTGTCTTTTCCAAAGCAGTCCTGATACTTCCTTGCAATCTCCTTCGCCTCGTCATAAAAGCCTCTTACGATGTATCTGGGGATTTCTCCTGCCAGACAGGCAGACAGGCATATAAGCCCCTCGTGATATCTCTCAAGCGTCTCAAAATCCACTCTCGGCCTGTAATAATAGCCCTCTGTGAACCCTATTGACACTATCTTCATGAGATTGGCATAGCCTGTATTATTTTCAGCAAGCAGAATCAGATGATAATACCTGTCATCACCGTGGCTTGTCTCCCTGTCAAAGCGCGAATTTGGTGCCACATATACCTCGCAGCCTATGACCGGATTGATATCATTTGCCTTTGCCGTCTTGTAAAACTCCACCACACCGTACATATTGCCATGGTCTGTGATTGCGGCAGAGTTCATGCCAAGCTCCTTGACGCGCTTTACATATTCTTTTATCTTGTTTGATCCATCGAGCAGACTGTACTCGGTATGGGTGTGAAGATGACAAAATGACATTTGGATTCCTCTTTCTTTATTTTTGTATCGCCGCCCGCCCTTCATGGGTTATGCCACCCGGCGGGTACTTTGGCAGAACAATTCGTAAGAATTGCGTTAATTTGTCGGTGTCGTTTTCGGCTCAAGGTTTGTGTACATTCGCCAGCTGCACACTTTCGGCGCGGCGTACGTCTGTAACTCTGTCAGGTGTGAACAGCAGCAGCCATAGCAAGCCTGCATATCAGATACAGTACAAAAAGATGCACCGGGTAAAAGGCATAAAAGACATATTTTAGTGAAATGCCTCTTTTTCCATTGTAATAGCGAAGCGGTATAAGCATAAAAAGTGCAAAAAACTCTATGGTACCTGAGAAAAGTCCAAGCAGTATGACTGCCACGGCAAATGCAACATCTCGGTTTGAAGAAAGCAGGTACATCGAAGAAAGCAGGTACATCATGACAATGCACCCTACACCCGCCGCACCATAATCACAGCAAAGCACAAACTCTGCAATAATCATCATAACAAGCACCACTGATACCATTACTATACACCTGATCAGTGTGACAAAAAACCACTTGACTGCAGAGGATGCCTTTTCTATTTTATCGACCGACTTAAGCCAATCAAGCACTGTGATGGCAAGCAGGCCTAAAAGCAGTGTAAAAAACACATTGTTGCTCTTAAATTCCAGCACTGTATTGTTTATTGCAAGGTCAAACGGTATCTCAGAGATAAGCGCGAATATAAACATCCTCGCAGCATATTTTTCCCTGCTGTGTGTATATTTGAACCCCTCCACAAGCAGGAAGCAGAAAACAGGAAAGGCCATGCGCCCTATAGAACGCATGACCCAGTAGATATCAATAAGCGTTTGTCCACCTATCCCGTTATTTATCATCTGAAGAATAACCGTTGCCGCAATATGGTCTATAAGCATGGTAAAAATGGCTATAAGCTTAAGCGTGCTTCCACTGATACCAGACTTTGCGATAACTTTTTCCAAAATCCTATACTCCTGCCATATTTACGGTAATTCTGTCAAGATGCCAGATATCGTCCACATATTCCTGGATTGTTCTGTCTGAAGAGAACTTTCCTACATGTGCGATATTGAGCAGTGCACTCTTTCTCCATGCGCTCTTGTTCTTGTAATAATCATTAATCTTCTGCTGTGCATTTGCATATGAGCGGAAGTCTGCGAGGATAAAGTAGCGGTCAGCCACCTGTCCCTGCTGTGGATTGAGCAGTGAGTTGTAAAGCTCCCTGAAAAGCTCATGGTCATTTGGTGAATATGTGCCGTCTACAAGCTGGTTTACTACCTTTCTTAGCTCGGCATCGTTATTATATACATCAACAGGATTGTAGTCATGTCTGTTCTCGTGTGAGATGACCTCATCAGAGCTCATTCCAAAGATAAACATGTTGTCAGCCCCTACCTCATCGAACATCTCGACATTGGCACCATCCATAGTTCCGATAGTGAGCGCTCCATTGAGCATAAACTTCATGTTTCCTGTTCCGGATGCCTCCTTGCTTGCTGTGGAAATCTGCTCGCTGACATCTGCTGCCGCAAAAATAATCTCGGCATTGGATACCTTGTAATCCTCGATAAATACTACCTTGAGCTTGCCGCCAATAGAAGCATCGTTATTTATCACATCAGCCACACTGTTGATAAGCTTTATTGTTTTCTTTGCATTTCTGTAGCCTGCTGCTGCCTTTGCTCCAAAAATAAATGTTCTAGGATAGAAATCCATAGACGGATTTTCCTTAATCTTGTTGTACAGATACATCACATGAAGGATGTTCATGAGCTGTCTCTTGTACTCGTGAAGTCTCTTAACCTGCACATCAAAGATAGAATCCGGATTTACATCAATACCATTGTGCTCCTTTATATACTTTGCTAAACGCACCTTGTTTGCTCTCTTAATCTCAGCAAACTCCTGCTGTGCAACAGGGCTGTCCGCATAAGCATTGAGCTTTGAAAGCATTGTAAGATCTGTAATCCAGCCGGTTCCTACCTTTTTTGTTGCCCAGTCTGCAAGGAGTGGATTTGCATGTGCTAAGAATCTACGCTGTGTGATTCCGTTTGTCTTGTTATTGAACTTCTCAGGGAACATCTCATAGAAATCATGAAGCTCCTGATTCTTAAGTATCTCTGTGTGAAGCTTTGCAACACCGTTTACAGAATAGCCTGCAACGATAGCCATATTTGCCATCTTGACCTGTCCGTCATAGAGGATAGCCATCTTTCTTACCTTGTCCTCATTGCCAGGATATCTCTCGTTAATCTGAATCACAAATCTTCTGTTTATCTCGTCAACAATCTGGTATACACGAGGAAGCAGTCTCTGGAATATCTCAATTGGCCACTTCTCAAGCGCCTCAGCCATGATTGTATGGTTAGTGTAGGCTACACATCTTGTAGTGATATCCCATGCATCATCCCATGACAGATGCTCCTCGTCCACAAGGATTCTCATAAGCTCTGCGACTGCAACTGTAGGGTGAGTATCGTTCATCTGGAAAACAGCTTTATTTGGGAGATCTTTTAAATCGCTGTGATGCTTTTTAAACCTTGCAAGTGCACGCTGGATGCTTGCTGATACAAAGAAATACTGCTGCTTTAAGCGAAGCTCCTTGCCCTTTACATGGTTATCGTTTGGATAGAGCACCTCAACAAGGTTTCTTGCAAGATTTTCCTGCTCCACTGCCTTGTCGTAGTCACCCTGGTCAAAGGACTCGAGCGAGAAGCCGTTTTTTGGCTCTGCATCCCATATCATGAGAGAATTGACCACATTGTTGTCATAACCGACTATAGGCATATCATAAGGCACTGCAAGCACCGACTGATAGTCCTTCTGCTCGAAATGAAGCTCTCCGTTTTCATCTGTGCTCTCCTGCACATATCCTCCAAACTTGACCTCATAGCAGTACTCCGGACGACGAAGCTCGAATGGATATCCGTCCTTGAGCCAGTTGTCAGGCACCTCAATCTGGAAGCCGTCTGAAATCTGCTGCTTGAACATACCATATCTGTATCTGATTCCACAGCCGTATGCAGGATATCCGAGTGTGGCAAGTGAATCCATGAAGCACGCTGCCAGTCTTCCGAGTCCACCGTTTCCAAGTGCCGGATCAGGCTCCTGGTCCTCAATAGCATTGATATCCACACCAATCTCAGTGAGAGCCTCCTTGACCTCCTTGTATGCTGAGAGGTTTATAAGGTTGTTGCCGAGAGCTCTTCCCATCAAAAACTCCATGGACATATAGTAAACAACCTTTGGATCGTCCTTGTCCATCACTCTCTGTGTGGCAATCCACTCATCCATGATGACATCCTTTACGGCCTCTGATACAGCCTGATAAAGTTCCTGCTGTGTGGCATCATTTATAGTCTTACGATATTTATTTTTTAAATTGTCTGATACAGTCTTAATAAACACCTTTTTGCTAAACGTATTATCTCTCATCTTTTCCTCCTTATGGCACTAAAAGGGAGCAAATTAATGCTCCCTCTCGTGCAGAGATTATTGTTTTTCAACTGCAAGCTTAACAGCCTCGCCATTAATCTTCCAATCCTTTTCATAGCCCTTAAGTTCGCCTGATTTAATTGATACGGCAAGAACCTCGGTCTTGATTTCATCACCAAACTTTTCAAATACATTTGAAAGCTTCTCATCTGCCTCGTATGTCACAGCGATGTGGTCCATAACCTCAAAGCCTGCGTCCTTACGCATTGTCTGGATCTTACTGATGATTTCTCTTACGAAACCTTCCTCGATAAGCTCAGGAGTGAGGTTGGTGTCAAGGACAACGGTTATATTGTTGTCAGATTGTGTCACATAACTCTCCATCTGAGTCATCTCGATAAGTAAATCCTCTTTAGATAATACAACTTCATCGCTAATGCTGTCAAGCTTGAGAGAGCCGGTGCTGTTAAGCTCCTCCATGGCCTTATGACCATCAAGCTCAGCTAAAACTGCCTTGATCTGGCCAAGGTATTTACCATACTTAGGACCCACTGTTCTAAGCTGTGGCTTGAATTTGTAGGTGGTGTAGTGTGATACATCATCAGTGAACTCAACCTCTTTTACATTGAGCTCGTCTGCGATGATATCCACATAAAATTCATCCAGTTTTTCCGGAGCCTTTACAAACATTTTTCCGATTGGCTGACGGTTTTTGATATTTGCCTCGTTACGGCATGCACGTCCGAGTACCACAACCTTTAGTACCTCATCCATATCAGCTTCAAGCTTTATCGCAGACGCTTTTTGTCAATCAGCTTCTCATCAACTACAGGATAGTCGCACAGATGAATTGACTCCGGTGCGCTCTTGTCGATAGAGCAGACAAGATTTCTGTAGATATCCTCTGTCATGAAAGGAATCATAGGTGCTGCCGCCTTTGATATGGTGACAAGTGCTGTATAAAGTGTCATGTATGCGTTTATCTTGTCCTGCTCCATGCCCTTTGCCCAGAAACGCTCACGGCTGCGGCGTACATACCAGTTACTTAAGTCGTCTACGAACTCCTGAAGGTACTTTGCCGCCTCCGGAATCTTGTAGTTTGACAGGCACTCATCCACTCCTGCCACTGCTGAGTTGAGCTTTGAAAGAATCCACTTGTCCATTACTGCAAGCTTATCATACTCAAGGCTGTATTTTGTAGCATCAAAGTTGTCGATATTTGCATAAAGCACGAAGAATGCGTATGTGTTCCAGAGTGTTCCCATAAACTTACGCTGTCCCTCAAGCACGAGCTTTCCTGAAAACTTCTTTGGAATCCATGGAGCTGATGCTGTGTAGAAATACCATCTGATGGCATCTGCACCGTATGTCTCAAGTGCATCAAACGGATCTACAGCGTTGCCCTTTGACTTGGACATCTTCTGTCCGTTCTCATCCTGTACGTGTCCAAGCACGATTACATTCTCATAAGGGGCCTTGTTGAAAAGGAGTGTAGACTCAGCCATGAGTGAATGGAACCATCCACGTGTCTGGTCAACTGCCTCTGAGATAAACTTGGCCGGGAACTGCTTCTCAAATACTTCCTTGTTCTCGAATGGATAGTGGTGCTGTGCAAATGGCATGGCTCCTGAATCAAACCAGCAGTCAAGTACCTCAGGTACACGGTGCATATCCTTGCCACACTCAGGACACTTGATTGTCACAGCGTCGATGTATGGTCTGTGAAGCTCTACCTCTGCTGCCTTTGGATCTCCTGCTTTTTCGGCGAGCTCTGCACGGCTTCCGATACACTCTCTGTGTCCGCATTCACACTCCCAGATATTGAGTGGTGTGCCCCAGTAACGGTTACGTGAGATAGCCCAATCCTGTATATTCTCAAGCCAGTTTCCGAAACGTCCTGAACCGATAGACTCAGGAATCCAGTTTACTGTATTGTTGTTTCTGATAAGGTCATCCTTTACTGCTGTCTCCTTGATGTACCATGACTCTCTTGCGTAGTAGATAAGAGGCTTGTCACATCTCCAGCAGTGTTTCTGCCGCTTAAGTCCTTTAATACCTCAGGATCAGCATCCTTTACCCACATACCGGCAAACGGAGTCTCGGCTGTAAGCTCTCCCTTGTCGTTTACAAACTGTACAAATGGAAGGTCATAATTTCTTCCGACATTGGCATCATCCTCACCAAATGCAGGAGCGATGTGAACAATTCCTGTACCGTCTGACATAGTAACATATGTGTCACATGTCACGAAAAAGCCCTTCTTGCCCTGCTTATCGGCAACCTGCTTAGCGCAGTCATAAAGCGGCTCATACTCCTTGTACTCAAGATCCTTTCCTTTGTATGTCTCAAGCACCTCATATGCCTTCTTGCCTGCTTCGGCGTCCTCTTTTGAAAGAAGCTGTGAGAGCACCTTGTCTGCAAGTGCCTCTGCCATATAATATGTGTAGCCATCAACAGCCTTTACCTTTACATATGTGTCATTAGGGTTCACACAGAGTGCCACGTTACTTGGAAGTGTCCATGGAGTTGTGGTCCATGCGAGGAAATATGCATCCTCTCCTACTACCTTAAAACGTACTACTGCTGATTTTTCTTTAACTGTCTTGTAGCCCTGTGCCACCTCCTGTGCAGAAAGCGGTGTTCCACAACGAGGACAGTAAGGAACAATCTTGAAGCCCTTGTAAAGAAGTCCCTTGTTCCAGATTTCCTTGAGAGCCCACCACTCTGACTCAATGAAATTGTCGTCATATGTGACGTATGGATTGTCCATATCAGCCCAGAAACCTACTGTGTTGGAGAAATCCTCCCACATGCCCTTGTATTTCCATACAGACTCTTTACACTTCTTGATGAATGGCTCAAGTCCGTAGTTCTCAATCTGATCCTTGCCGTCAAGACCGAGAAGCTTCTCCACCTCAATCTCAACAGGAAGTCCGTGTGTATCCCAGCCTGCTTTACGTGGCACATATTTGCCCTTCATGGTCTGGAATCTTGGAATCATATCCTTTATGGTACGTGTCTCAACATGTCCGATGTGAGGCTTTCCGTTTGCTGTAGGAGGTCCATCATAGAATGTGTATGTCTCTCCTTCTTTTCTGTTTTCCATAGATTTTCTGAAGATATTGTTCTCTCTCCAGAACTGCTCTGTCTTCTTCTCGCGTTCAACGAAGTTCATATTGGTGTCAACTTTGTTGTACATGACTATCTCTCCTTATTCTATATTGTTCGTGAACATCCCAACAGGCACCTCAAATTCGACTCTTACGAGGCTTCCTTGTGGCTTACTCCACTACAATTTTCGGTTTATGGAATATTCACAAAAAAAGGCACACATTCCTGTAATTAGGAACGCGTGCCTGATACGTCTATACCACCTATTACAATGTACTTAAGGGAAATACCCTTGCATACCCGCCCCTGTAACGTAGGGAATACGTCAGAACCTACTCTCGCAACGCTGTATGGCGATTTTAGCCTGCGGCTCAGAAGTGATTTTCAAAACGGCTCTACTCATACCGGCTCTCACCTGTCCCGGCTCTCTTTGACTTTCCTGCCATCTCTACTGTCTTCGTCACTGCCTTTTACTAACTGTGTTTAAGTATATAACTGAAAAGCCACTGTTGTCAAGATGTAATTGATTCTGTAATAATTTGATAATAATTAACTCTAATAAATGCCATCATACTCAAAATTCTGATAATCATAATCGTCATGATCAAAAGAATCATAATCATAATCGTAATCCTCATAGGAATCATCATCATTATAATACTCATAACCATTGTCAAAGCCCCTCATGAACTCCTTTTCTAAATCTGTGCTTACATTTGAGCCTGCCACAACCCAGAATATGATGCTGACTATAACTGAGATAACTGCTGTTGCTATACCAACTATACCAAACACCTTGTTGTTGCCTTTTATGATATGTATAATACCAAAAATGATAGCAAGCAGCGCTGTCACATAATTAATGCATGTACAAAACAGTACAATAGATGCGATTCCAAGTACCAGAGAAGCTATACCAAAGCCATTGCTGTTCTTTGGCGGCTGGTCGTATGGATTAGCTCCATACTGTGGCTGATTGTAGGCTGTCTGTCCGTATGCGGTCTGATTGTAGCCACCCTGTCCGTTTGGCTGCTGGCCATACTGCGTCTGTCCGTAAGCTGACTGATTAAATGAGCCCTGAGCATATGTGTTCTGGTTGTATGTACCCTGGGCATTTGGATTCTGATTGTATGTACCCTGAGCATTTGGATTCTGATTGTATGTACCCTGATTTGCATAACCATATGCACTGCCCGGATTATTGACATATCCGTCTGTGCTGCCTGTCTGGTCTGATGACTGTCCATATGCATATGCATTCCCACTTTCCTGCTGGGATACAGACTGAGCCACAGTATGGAGCTAATCCATACGACCAGCCTTATATGTGTCTGTCGGCTGACTGTATGTGTCCTGCGGCTGGCTGTATGTGTCTGAGCCATTTGCTGTTCCTGAAGACTGACCGAAGACATCTGTATTGTCCGGTGTGCCTGACGACTTGTTGTCATTGTTCATATAATTGTTATCGTCCATAACTTCCTCCATATATCCTATTGTTTATGTAGCCATTGTGTTTCGTATTAGAAATATTTTATCATATATTACGATAATGTAAATATTTTTATCATAAAAATTGGTGATTATTGTCTTCCGATCTTTGATTTGCGCTTGTTTTCATACATCCTGTCATCAGCAATACGATATACGGCACGCGGGCCAATCTGCCTTAAGCTTATTTTTTCTCATTTTGCTCCTGGTTTGAAGAAAATTCTCCTTTCAAATCAAATAAACATTTACACCAAAACACCCGGCAGTTATCCTGCCGGGCATTCTGTAAAAAAATATTTATTCTTTAACTCCACCAAGTGTAAGTCCTGTAACAAGGTATTTATTCTGTAAAAAAATATTTATTCTTTAACTCCACCAAGTGTAAGTCCTGTAACAAAGTATTTCTGTAAAAACGGGTAAATACATATGATCGGAAGATACATATGATCGGAAGCATTGTTACAATTGTTGCTGCGGCACGAACTGAGGTAGGTGTAACTGCGCCTACAGCATTTTTCAATGTTTCTGCTGATCCTCCCTGATTTGTTACAGCTGAAAGAAGCTTCATAAGCTCATACTGTAATGTAGTAAGCTTTGTACTCATACGGTTATAAAGCATTGCATCAAACCATGAGTTCCACTGTCCTACTGCTACGAATAAAGCTACTGTCGCATATACCGGTTTGCAGAGAGGGGAATAAATCTTCAGAAAAATGGTGGTATATCCTGCACCGTCAAGCTGCGCTGATTCCTCTAAGCTGTCAGGGATTCCATTCATATAGGTCCTGATAACGAGCATGTTAAACGCACTGACCATTCCAGGGACTACATAAACCCAAAAACTATTGGTAAGCCCAAGTTCCTTGTACAGGAGGAAGACAGGGATTAATCCACCATTGACATACATTGTGATAACCCAAAACAGGGATAAACCTCTTTTGAACAAAAATCTTTTTCTGCTGATTATAAAAGCAAGGATTGCATTTGCCACCAGTGCTAAGACTGTTCCAATTATTGTTCTGGCAACAGTAATATATGCTCCTGTTATAAGATTATCTTTTTGCAAAACCGTTATATAATTCTTCCAGGTAAACTTTCTTGGTAAGAGGTAAATTCCACCTCTTAATGCATCTGTACCATCATTAAGCGATATCGCAAGTGTATTAAGCACCGGATAAAGCGTTATGATCACAAACAGTACCATAATGATGCCATTTACAATTGGAAATATACTTATCTTCTTTTTCTTTTTGCTCTTTACAGAGCCTGCTGTTATATCTGCCATCGTACAAGACCTCCTTAAAACAACTGCTCTTCACCATTATGTTTGGCAATTCTATTTGCAATAAATATAAGAATTATACTTACCACACTCTTGAATATACCTGCTGCGGTACCTATTGCATAATCTCCCTGGCTTATGCCCCATTTAAGTACATAAATATCAATAGTCTGTGATACATCCTGTACCAGGCCGTTTCCTAAGAGATACTGTATCTCAAATCCTGCATTTAAAACATTACCTACATTCATAAGAAGAAGGATTATAATAGTTGGTTTGATTCCCGGCAGTGTTACATACTTGATCTTTGCCCAGCGTCCCGCTCCATCAATAGATGCTGCTTCGTAAAGTGAAGGATCTATTGATGTAATGGCTGCAAGATATATGATTGCATTCCATCCTGTTTCTTTCCATACATTGGCAAATGCCACTATCGGCCAGAAATATCCCGGATGTGCGAAAAAGTTTATCGGTTGGTCTATAATATGCATATTTACAAGGATCTCATTTACAATACCTGTTCCTGAAAGCATATCGTGTAAAATACCTGTTACAATGATCCATGAAAGGAAATGTGGAAGATATGATATAGTCTGTACTACTTTCTTTCCACCCTTTGATGCAATCTCATTCAGTAAGATTGCAAATGCAATGGCTGTGACAAAAGTTACAACCAGATTGATAACACCCATTGCAAGTGTATTTCTTATAACACGGATAAATGTCATATCCGAGAACAGCATCTTGAATTTGTCCAATCCAACAAATGCAGAATGGAATATACCAAGTCTTGGTTTGTAATCCTGAAATGCCATTGCCCAGCCAGCGAGTGGTAGATAATAGAATACAACTCCATATGCCACCATTATTGCTGCCCAGAACAGCAGCACTTTCTGACGTTTGACTTCTTTCCATGTAATTTTTGTTCTAGGTTCTCTGACCTTTTCTTTTTTGTTTTTTCTCGTTAATGACATGACACCACTCCTTAAAGGCAGCAGGCAGATAAAACGCTATTATATCTGCCTGCCTTAAATTTCATTTAAGCTTTATTTGAATTTAGCAGCCTGCTCTAATCTTGTATCAAGCTCGGTCTGTAATTCACCCAGGAAATCCTGTGGATTGCATGCATTGTATTCATCCATGTATGTATTCCATTCACTGTCAAAGTCTTTTGCCATAACAACCTTTGGAAGAGCCTTATGCTTAAGCTCGCCAATCTTTGTCCAGGCTACTCCACCAGGAGTGCTTGTGTTAAAGTTGTTAGAGAATGACCACATCGGATACCAGTCTCCAGGTGCATCGTTTGTTCCAAGCATTTCAACGTATGTCTTAACACCATAGGCATCGAAAGCCTCTTGTACATCACTGTTAAGACCATCATAGAACTCTCTTGCCTGTCCATCAGGTTTGTTGGCATTGATTCCATCATCACTTGTTCCACTGTACTGTGGGAAGTATGAGTATGAGCAAAAATGAGAGGCCTTGTATGCTGTATCAGAAGCCTTCTTTCTCTCATCTGCTGTTTTGTAAAACTCACCATTCTCATCTACTTCATAGTCAGTACCCTTGACACCCCAGAATCTGAGATTGTGGATATCCTGATCAAGAAGATCATTTACAAACTTCATGGCCGCATCTACATCATCACAGGATGTTGTAACAGCAAGACCTGTTGACTCGTTGAAAGCGCCGCCTGCATTGTGCCACTGATTTGGACGGCCGTCGATTGTTACAGGTACCGGAATGTAATCGCATCCCTGCTCATCAAGACCTGCCTGTTTAATTGCATCACCTGCTGTGTATGCAAAATCCCACCACTGGTCAATCATTCCAAGTACACGTCCTGTAGAAAGCTTAGAGATATATTCATCATATGTCTGTGTGAATGACTCAGGATCTACAATTCCCTTCTGATACTCTTCATTGAGCTTCTTGAAATATTTAACTGCTGTATCAGATGTATTATAGTCAAGTATTTTCTTTGTATCAGGATCTACCATACATGATCCATCGTTTGGATATCCGTCAAGGAACTGTGGTGCATTCTCAAGGCAGAAATATCTCCAGTCATCACAAAGGATTGTATATGGAATATTTTCTGTTCCATCAGCCATTTTTGGATTTGCTTCATTATATTTCTCGATGAGGTCAAAATACTTATCCAATGTATCAATCTTCGGATAGCCAGCCCATTTAAGTACTCTTGCCTGGATCCAAAATGCCTCGTCATTGTGTGCGCAGACTTTCTCGTCTCCCTTTATGCAGCTAAACTGTGGTATCCAATAGATATGTCCGTCATCCTGACGAAGTTTTTCCCACTCAAGATCTGTGAAAAGCTTTTTGATGTTTGGATATTTCTCGATGTAGTCATCCAGTGGAACAAGTGCGCCTGCATCATATAACTGCATCTGTCCGCTTGCACCTTCAATGAAATCAGGATACTCGCCACCTGCGATCATTGTTCCGATTGCCTCATCTGCTGTCTGTCCGGTAAGCCAGGTTTCATTTACCCTTACACCTGTCTTTTCCTCGATGATCTTCTGGATTTCATTATCATCATTCATTTCAGATCCCGGTACAGCAAAGAATGCATCAAACTCTTTCGCGCTTCCAGTTTCAGTGCCACCTTTTTTGCCACTATCATTGCCACATCCGGCAAACAGTGTTGCTGCCATGGTAGTCACAAGCAGCATGCTTACAATTTTTTTTCTTCTCATATTGTAATGTCCTCCCTTTTGATAACTTAATTTTATACTTTTTAAGTTTTCAAACAATCGGAGTAACTATAGTCAAAAACAGGGTAAACTATGGTTTCTAGAAAAAACTATAATTTACCCTGTTTTGCAGTAATATATATTATTCTCCACTTTGCATCTGGCGTCTGAAGCGCGCCGGTGTGCAGCCTTTTATCTGTATAAACCTGTTCACAAAATAATCCATATCATGATATCCGACTTCCTCTGCTATCTGTATTATCTTCTTATCAGTCCTAAGCAGAAGCTCTGCCGCCCGTTCCATCCTGTAATTGTTCAGATAATCCTTAAAGGACTGTCCGTATTTTTTTCTGAAAAGCTGCCCTAAGTATGCACTGTTTACATAATACTTCTCACTCAGGCTCTTAAGCGTGATGTTCGTGGCATAATTGTCTCTTACTTCCTTTTCTACCATACCGATCACACCTCTTGACACATTTTTTCTAAGCTGTGACAGATAATCACCATACTCACAGCAAAATCTGGTCATATGTGCACGGCTTCCCCTCTCAATACCGGTCTTAAAGCTGCTCTCACTTATGAGTCGCAAAATCTCCTGCTGATTTACATTATCATCCTGCTCACTTGCCAGGTGTATGAACTGAAACAACAGATAATTAATATTTAAGTTCATGCTTTCCCCATTCATACCCATGTTTGACATCTCATCATAAAATTTGGCAACTGCATTTCTTATCTCAACATGGTTGTTCTGTTCCACTGTCCTAAGCAGCTTATCCAGACTATCTTTACAAAGCACTATTCCATCTGCCGATATCTTTACTTCATCCTCATAGTAATATATGTTCTTTACTATGCGAAAGCCCTGAAACGACCTGAGCATACATGCATTGCCGTATGATCTGGCTATCTTTGATATATCTGATACTTTTCTTCCGACCAGCATAACTATATTCTTTTGTGTATTATCACATATATACTTTCTCAGATCCTCCAGATATTTTCTCTCGGTTTTTGCGGCTTCCTCTGCCATATAATCTGAGAATATAAAGCCTATGTCATACACTTTTTCATTTACCGATACATCAAATACACAATGTGCCGAATCAGCCCCCAGAAAAGCAACACAGCTTTCGTACATCTTGCGCTGTAAGCTTCTCATATCACTATCGAGTATCTCATCACCTGCCGGAAGCTGCTCCACCTGTATCTCAACATACCTTGCTCCACCCTCACACCTCATATTTTCTTTTACATAGTTCAGGTTTACTTCATCATATTTGCCCTGTATCAGAGATATCAGGTGTCTTGCAAGGTATGCCTGTTTCATCTTTTTGTTATCTTCGTTGATCTGGTTTTTCTCGTTTTTGAGCACAAGAACCTTGCTTAGTACCTTAAGCAGCATCTCCTTGTCCACCGGCTTTAGTATGTAATCCGTACAGTCATTCTGCAGGGCCTGCTGCGCATAGCTAAAATCTGCATAACCGCTTAATATCACAAAATACACATCTGATTTTTTATCTTTTCTCAAAGTCTCAAGCAGCTCAAGTCCTGTCATCTCCGGCATCCTTATATCGGCTATGACCAGATCCACATTCTCATTTTCCAGAAACTGCAGGGCTTCCTTTCCATTTGAAGCCGTTCCTGCTATCTCAAATTCTTCATTTTCCCAATCAATGAGCACCTTAAGCCCCTGTATTATGAAAGGCTCATCATCCACCAATAATACTTTAAGCATTTTAAATCTCCCTATAAATATGTTTCCGGTATTTTTATCATCACAGTCGTACCGCAGCCTTCCTCACTGTCCACATCAAATACTGCTTTAGATTCCGTTACCATTTTGATACGCAGGCAGGCATTTATCACGCCCACTCTGCCACCGGTCTTTAACATATCGATATCTGCATTTTTCATGTTACTTTTCATTTTTTCAAGAGCATCCGGATCAATTCCGCTGCCTGTATCCTCAACCTCTATATGCATGAACCCGGCTTTTTTGAATATACGCACAAATATCCAGCCCGGAGCAGCTTTACTTTCTATGCCATGCACACAGGCATTTTCAACAAAGGTTACAAGCGTAAGTTTTGGCACCTGACATTCCATGCAGTCTGCTTCTATATCTATGTTATAGTTCAGTCGCTCGCCAAACCGGTATTTCTGCAATGCCAGATAGGCTTTTACAAATTCACATTCCTTTGCAACGGTTACAGCATCATTTCCCCACTCCACATACTGTCTTTGCATGATGGCGAGTTTTTCGACCATATCAGCCGTCTCATTTTCCTTTTTCAGCAGACTGTGCATTCGTATGCTCTCAAGCGCATTAAACAGAAAGTGCGGATTTATCTGGCTGTGCAGTGCAAGAAGCTCTGCATTTTTCTGACTTACAAGCATCTCCTGCTCTTTTAGCTTATTCTTATATACAGTCTGAATCAAGTCATTTGTGCGGCTTACCATCCTGTTGTAATTTTTTATCATGCTGCCGATCTCATCTTTGCTCTCCCTGTCAGCCATAGATACAAGCTTTTCGCTGTCAACTGACTTAAATACCTTTGAAAGCTTTAATATCCTGCTCGTAAAGGAATGGTTAAAGATACTGAACAGACAAAGTGGAAAGAATACATTTATAAGCAGCAGAAAAACAATGATCGGTGCATTGTGCATAAGCATGCTCCATATATTACTGCGTGTCTTAAACACATATATATCAAGATCACAGCCATACAAAGAGAGCTTCTGCCTGTATACGGAGTCGCTTATTTTCCCAATCGCCTCCAATGTCTTAAATGGTTTGTTGACTCCACTGTAGGCCCCATTTGACAGCACTATGTCATCTCCATGGCAGATAAGCACTTCATTATCATAATTCATATTCTTAAAAGTACGCATCATGCTGCCATAATTAAACTCTATCTTGAGTACCTTTTCGATATCAGATGAGTAAAAATCCAGCTTTTTCATATAAATCATATGTCTTTCATCTGACAATCCGGCTACGCCTTTTTCATATACAAAAAAGAGTCCTCCGCTTTCCTTCTGCTCCAGAAGTCTGTAAGAATCCGTATTTCTTACAGCAGACATATCATTTACTTTTCCGCCATTTACTATTGTAGGATTGTCAGCATACAGGAAAAATACTATATTGCTCATTCCAAGTGTGTTTTCAAAAAGTGTATCCTGAAAGAAGCTCTGATACTCTGATACATACTCAGCAGAGCTTGTGTATTCCTTTGATATAAAATCGTCTATGCGCTTGCTGGTGTAGATACTCTTAGCTGCCTCTTCTGCGTTATTGACCATGCTGTTCAGATTATATCCCACAGCACTTGCTATGCTCGACATTTCATGTCTGCTGCTTTCTTTTTCAGCATTTTCTACGATGGAAAGCACCACTGCATCAGTCACTATGAGCGGCAGCATGACACAAAGTACATAAAATATGTAGAATTTTTTTCTGAGTGAATAATCATCAAGCTTTCTCTCAATGGCATTCCATATTGGTCTTCTCATAAACAATTCCTCTGAAATCACTTAAAGGAGCCGACATATGTCCGCTCCTAAAGTCTGTTTTAACTTGTCATTAATTATAGAATAACATATTTATTATTAATAATCTACCCCTGTTTTCTCTCCACATCTTGTTATATCAATGCGCTCTGTCCGCTTGCCTGTGAGCTTTGTGCTTCTGTCATCAGGCTGCTGTCCTCCTGCGGATATCTCATAAATTCCCGGCACAGCTACACAGCTTCCATCCTCTTCTATCACAGCAAAGTCCCTTGGCGAAAGAGTCAGCTTTACTTTTTTAGTCTCATATGGCTCAAGCTTTACAACCTCAATCCCCTTGTTGCCCCACAATGTTCAAAAATTGCTATTTGTGCTATAATAACTATATTCACGCAAATGCGCATAAATATCAGCCGTATGGAGACAAGTATATATGATCGAAAATCTGAATGGAATACATGAGACAGTAAAATATAAAGAAAACAGCAATGTAAAGCTTTTTATAAATGTTGAAGTAGAAGATTATCCCATTCACTGGCATACTCCCATGGAGATCATCATGCCGCTTGAAGGCAGCTATACAGTGCAGATTGGGGATGATTTGGTACATCTTAATGAGAGTGATATTATCTTTATAGCTTCCGGTGTAAAACACAGGCTTATCGCACCTGACGCCGGAAAAAGGCTTATCCTGCAGATTGAGTGGTCTGCTGTCTCAAAAATAAAGGAATTAAATTCCATACTTACCCTTATAGCACCTGCTATAACGCTAACCCCGGAAACTTCCGGTGATATCCACAGCAATATCCGTAAACTGCTGCTTGATATAGCAGATGAATACCAGACCGACTCATTTCTATCAGAAGCCGTGATCTACTCCAAAATGCTTGAAGTACTTGTCCTTATTGGAAGACATCATACTGCCAGCAGTTGTCATTTTAATGTCGGCAGACACAAGCAGCAGGAATATCTGGAGCGTTTTCTGTATATCTGTGAGTATATCGATACACATCGCACTGAGGACATAACACTTGATGAAATCGCAAAAATAGCCGGATTCAGTAAATATCACTTTACCCGGCTATTTAAACAGTTTACCAATAATACCTTTTACAAATACTTAAATCAGAAAAGAATAGAACTTGCCCTGACCTTTCTGGCTGATCCCAATATATCAGTCACCGAGGCTGCAATGCAGTCAGGCTTTGCAAATCCATCCACTCATAGTCATAAGGGTGTTCAAAGCTGAAAAGGGCTGCACCCCGACTGAATTCCGCAAAATGTTTACTGGGTGAGCATTATGTATGAAAAATCTGCATAGTTATCACTATTGCTGCCATTTGATGATGCATACATACCGACCGTACAGCCCACAAAGCCACCTGCTTCTTCTGTGGTATATGGCAGCAGACTTATTTTTTCTGCGACTTTTACGCTCTTTTCGGCCGTACCTATCCATATAGATGCTTCCTGTTCCTTACAGATCATACATATATTCCACAGTGGATTTTTTTCTGTAATGCTGTACTCCATAATATCTGCCACTGCTATCTTTTTGTCAGTTCCCTTAATATGTGTAGTCACCACAAATACCAGCCTTCCGGCTTCCATTGTTATCTCAGCGCGAAGATGATTCTCATTGTTCTGGAAAAGTACAAGTCCTGCCGTCTCATTATCCGACTGTGGGATAAAACGCACTGCTGTCTTTACCGAAAACTCATAGCCCTTCTGTCTTAGTCCAAGAAATGCGCTTGTGCCAAGATCAGTGATCTGCTCTTTGTTTGTGTACAGTCTCAGTACTCCCGGATTTTCCTTAAGGGAGTAAAAAGACTCGTTGCGTTTTCCTATTCCAACCAGCCTCTTATCAAGCTCGGCTTCGCAGAAAGTTATAAAATCATTTTCTGATATCTCATCTATAAATCTGCACTCTTCAAGCGGTATATCTACCGTATCCTCAAGATGTCCTATTCCTGGTGCTATTACCGGCCATTCGTTTTCCCATATTGTTTTTGCAATAAAGGTCTCCCTGCCCATGCTGCTGTGCTTTTTGCATGGTCTTGACGCAAGCATGACCACATACCAGTTTCCATTTATATCATCCACCAGATCACCATGTCCTGCATAGATGACCGGATAATCCATTCCCAGATTTCTGTGTGTAAATATCGGATTTCTCGGACATCCTTCAAACCATTTAAAAAGCTCCGTGCTTCTTGCTATCGTTATACTGTGCTCCGGTCCAGTGCCGCCCTCTGCATGCATCAGATAATAATATCCGTTTATCTTGTAGATATGTGGTCCTTCCGGCCATATACAGCCCTTTACAGCACCTTTCCATATGGCCATGCTCCTGCCCTTAAGCTTCATGGTTCCAAGATCAAGCTCCTGTATCCATATCTCCCAGTCTCCATTGTAGCGTACTCCTTCAGGGTTTGGGCGTGTGCCACAGTAATAACATCTGCCGTCATCATCAAAGAAAAGGCTTGGGTCTATTCCGACTGCTTCTTCTCCCAAATAATACGGATCAGACCACGGTCCTGCCGGATCCTGCGCTGTCACTATAAAATTGCCGCCATGCGATACATTGGTCGTTATCATATAAAAAGTTCCTTCATGATATCTTATGGTCGGTGCAAAAATACCTCTCGATATTTCTTCATTCTCCACGCATAGCTGCGATGGTCTGTCTAGTATATTGCCAATCTGCTCCCAATGAGCCAGATCCCGGCTATGAAATATGGGAACACCCGGTGCATACACAAAGCTTGATGTCACCAGATAATAGTCTTCCCCGACTCTGCATATTGATGGATCAGGATAAAAACCTGAAAGTATTGGATTTTTTGCTGTTACCATGTCTCTTACCTCTCATTTCCTATAATACATATCCAAAGCCCAGTATCGTAAACTGCTTGTCTCTGTCTTCCTCTGCAATTTCAATCCTTACAACATGATTTTCACTGGTCTTATTGTTAAATATTATTACCGCATTGCAGTGCTGCCAATTATTGATATGTGGATCAGCCGTAAAATGATATTCTCCGTCCACATATACCTTCGCCTTTCCCACGTTTACCTCTCCCGAATCCTTAAATACAAGGAGAAGTGCCCTGCACTCCATCTCAATCTCGAAATACACTTTTTCCCTGTTTAATGTATTTTTTGTGCCATCATACATCCAGTTATACGGGAATTCCGGAGTCAGCGAAAGCTGATCATCCATCTCAACGCTTTGCAGCTGTGTATCTGTCGAATCGAAGCCACCCTCGTCAATATATGCCTTTGCATATATATCCTTTTTGTCGAGCAGTCTTATATTTTCAAAGCTGTTTCCTATTACCGGTGCAAGATTTAGGTTTTCCTGCAATATTTTTTCCTCTGTCAGTCCCAATTCAAATGCATTCAAACTTGCATGCCCTGCCTGATCTATTTTTTCAAAAAGATACTCTATGCAGTCTGCCATGACGGAATGGCCTACATTGCCCGGATGAAACATATCATAGAAGAACTGATTTTTGCTTATTACCCTTCCCTCGTCATTTTTTAATGCAAACTGAGGGGAAACCGCATCCAGCACGCTTACCATTGGCAGATCATAGAGCTTTCCAACCGGGCTTAGGCGGTCTTGAAGGTTCCAGTCATTAGCAAATACGGAAAAAAGCAATATGACTGCCGGTTTCCATGGCAGATTAAGTACTTTACGTACAAGGCTTTCATAACAGTCACCCTTTGTCTCATCCCCCTCATCATTTACAGCAAATTCAATAACTACTATATCAGGCTGCTGTCCGTCTCTTAGTACATCCCTGTCAAATCTGATCATTCCCAGCTCCGATGGTGTGCCACCCACACCTGCTTTTATGAATTTCACATTATTCTTTGCAGAAAAACGCCTCTGGAAAAGCTGATAGGATTTGTATGCGTAGCACTCTGTATTTATAGGTGTCGCACCTGCTCCCTGTGTGATAGATCCACCGATGTATGCAAGTGTTACCTCTTTTCCGGCTCTTGTCTTTTCTATGGCTTTTCTTATGCGGTATGCATTTCCCATATTCATAAGCGAATGGCTTATCATCCTGCAGTATTCATCAGAGTTCATATCCACCTCTGTTTCCTCAATATCTGCCGGAGCCTCATAGCCGTCATTCAGATACAGTCTGACACTCGCTTTTCCCATGATATCCGGTGTATTAAATATGAACTTTATCTGTCCCGGTATATCATCATCCGGTGTCCACTTATAATCTGACAGGTATATCTTTCTCTCCATTCCATCGCCTGTCAGCTTTACCTTAAGATTAGTACCGCCTCCGTACAGGTCCTGCTTTCCGTACATCTGAAACACAAATTCGATCTGTTCGTTTTGATTATCTGTTTCCACAGATACACCTATGCTGTGTACAAGCCTGCCAAAACCTTCCACTGTCTCTAACAGTCCCAGTTCCTCTTTATTTTCTATATTTCCGGCTATTTGTGCACTGTTTATCAGTCTTCCGTCGCTTTCATATATAAAATGTATAATGCTTCCATCTTCCTGTACTGAGCCGTATATATCCTTATCCTTCATGATGTAGAAATACGGTCTTTTTCTTTCGGGATCCTTTGGTGCTTTTGGCCCTGCCATCTTTCTGCCTCCTTGTTATGTCGATTTTATCAGCTATAATGACTATATGATACAAAAACTCCCGGTGCTTTGCACCGGGAGAAATTATAGATATTTGTCCTGTCTTTTATAGTTTATGACTGCTTTCTGCTTCTTCTTAATCTTGAAGCCCCTGCCATCGAAACTCCTGCAAGAAACAACACGATAAATGCTGCCGTTGCTGATTGATCTGATGTCTTTGCAGCTTTTTTTGCCGCCGGCTTGTTTGCTAAAGGCTTATTTGTGCTGCCTGTTGCCGGTTTATCCGCTGACGGTTTATTTATAGCCGGCTTGCCTGTACCCGGTTTTTCTGTATTACCTGTTGATGAATTATTTGTACCCGGTTTTTCTGTATTACCTGTTGATGGATCATCTGTACCCGGTTTACTATTATCATCAGACACTTCATCCTTTGCCTCTGCTGCAAGCTCTATTGTTCCGTATACCGATGATTTAGACCAGCCCATGCCTGTTTCATCATTCCAGCTTAAGGTTCCGATTCTTGCTCCTGAAGCATCAGCATCATTTATCTGGAACTCAAGACCAATCCTGTCACCCTTTTTTGGCTTTATGTCTGTCCACTTGAAGGCTGCCTCAATCACATATCCATCCCCAGTCACTTTTGCGGCAGATTGTACATTTTCCTCGAGACATTTCTTTCCATTGAAAGAATGCTCATTCTCATAATTGATCCTGTACTGCTTATCATCGTCATCATATGACTCTGTCTTGGCATTATTCTCATCGATAAATACCTCGAGTGAATCCTGCTGATATGCCTCTCCACCGTCTTTATTAAGCACCGGATCTTTAACTGTTGCATATACATAAAGGTTTTCGTCATCCCACAACACCTTGGCATCTGCTGTTACCTTAGCTCCAAGGTTTATTGTAAGAGGAATAGCCACAGCCTTATCCCATTCGCTGTCGGCTTCTCCGTCAATCTTTACCGTTGCTTTTGTTGCTTTTTCAATGCCCGGCTTGAGAGTAGCCTTTGCATAATATTTGCTGCTTGTCTCCTGCATTTCTTTAAGGTCATTGAAGCTTACAGCTTTATCGTTATTCATAACTTTTACATCCATGCCGATAGTCTTTGCAACTTTTAAATCAGTCATAGGTACTTTGATGGTCGCACGGTATCCACCATCAACAGCCTGTGCCTCAGAACGCTTAACTGTCTTTCTTTGCAA